>JAAHTH010000052.1_pt1 | contig 94165 bp, 81 predicted proteins | sample 6116091 | NCBI WGS metagenome assembly JAAHTH01 (sample SAMN13939990, study PRJNA603662) | sponge metagenome | isolation source: marine sponge | host: Mycale hentscheli | place: New Zealand | collected 2006 | reverse complement strand
AAGTGTTCGTGCAAAGCACTCACGGAATATTGCAACGGACTTATGTGTCCGTTGATCCTTCGGCAGAAAAGACGGTAAGTTCTATACGATTTACTATCATCAACACACGGACCCATTACTTTGGGGGAAATCATTATATTTGTGTATATTATACTATGGCAACAAAGAAAGTACCTCAAAGAAGAAACAAGAATGCAGGCAAATCAACAGGCAAAAGTAAGTCAGCTAAGTACTTTGCAGCTAACCCAGATAAGAGAGCAGCTAAGAATGCATACAATAGTAAATACCACAGCTCAACATTAAGAAAGAAATATAGAGCTGCACTCAACAAGTTAACCCGTAAGAAAAAGACTCCAGGTAAAGACGTTAGCCACAAGAAAGACGGTACAGTAACCCGTGAAAAGAGATCCACTAATAGGGCACGTAACGGGAAAGGTAACAAATCAAGCAAAAAGTAGCAGTTAGGAATCCAAACAAGCTTTTTCAGTGTTTACGGCACTTTCGTCTGTCTCCACCCAGACTATTTTCAAGACAATAAGAGTGTAGGATACCAAGAATACTTCCCCAACAACCTTTACTAACTCCAACTATTCCATTGATTACTTGGTGTTATACAAGCTATGTAAGTTATGTAAGCTATGTACCTCGTTTAAAGTCGTTTAAAGCTATGGTACTTCCCTACAACCCATTCTTGTCAGGACATATTAGAGTGTATACTTGAGATATGTGAGAAAATCAAATTATATAAACCAAAACCAAAATCAATTCGTATGAATGCAAAATTGATCAGATCGTACAGATCTAAACAAGGAAACGTGACTTTTGTCTACGGTGTTTCCGGTAACGCTACTCAGTTAGAAGCGTACAAAGAAGCTCAAGGAGAGTACTACCGTGAAGACAAAGATAATGGAACACCATTGTGGTTTACCACAAGATGTATCGGAGATGACGGAATGTTAATCATTACGTCTACAGGTAAAGTAGTTCCAGATATGTCAGAGTTTGATAAGACAGCTAGTCTTGTTGAACAATTCGGGGGTAACTTCGGACAAAGTCTTGCAGACCAAGCAGTTGCAAAACTGTTAGGTAAGAAAGCTAAACCAGCTGTTAAAGCTGAAGATGCTACTGTAGAACAGGAAGATGACAATGATCTTGACGAACTTTAATAGAGTTTAGTCAGTAAAACAAAGGGGTGTAGGGAATGTTATGTTCCTTACGTCCCTTTTTGTTTGTTTAGCTACGGGTTTTCTCCGATAACATTAATTACTTTGTAGGTTTTAGTCTTTTTTAGGAGATAAAAGCTCTGAAACATAGAGTATCAGAGGGATACGTGAGTTGGACAAAACAACACCATCATTTCTTTATCTCTTACAAAGCTCCAAAAACACACCTAAGCTTACGAGTATTACTATATAGCTACCTCACCATCTAACTACATATCTTTACTATGTTATTAGTTTCTTTATGTCTTTCTTTCTTTAGAAGATTAAGAGAATGTAGGTATATACCCGAAATTCAATTTTTAAATACATAAACCCCAAAACCAAATAAAATGAAAACCCCACAAAATAGATATGAAGTAATAGCATACAGTGATGAGTTTATCTATGTATTAGATAAAGAATATCTGAAGCTAACATCTTGGCAACTTAATCATTCACCTGAGCAAATAGCTAATGATTTTGCTAGCTTACCTAAAGTTAAAAACTTTGAGTATGCCAAGCAAGTTTTAGTAGATATGATGTTAGAACAAGGAGAAGATATAATGGACGAAGATTGGTAATTATGATAACTCTATGCATTATGCCCAACATGGTAGGTACAGCCATAGAAAAAATACAAGGTTTTATAATATGCCTTATTTTAGATGCAATGTACTTAGCCCCACTAATAATATTAACGTTATGAGTAAAGAAGAAGAATCATTTGACTGCTATATGGAAAGGAAGTTTAATGAATACATCGATATAATTGGTAAGTCAGGTTTACCCTTATGGGTAGCAGATATATATACACACGATCCCCTAAGTGTATCTACTATACCACCTAATAAAGATGATGAAGACAAGGAAGAAGAAAATTTATTGCCGTTTTAGGGGTGCAATAAGAACAGTAATAGGTACTAAAGTAAGGACTAATTCCTTATAAGTTAAATACAGTGGGACGACACTGATGCCTGTTACTGTTATTAGTTAATCAAAAATCAAATCAAAAATCAAATGGAAAATTTTATAAAAACATCAGTCATTATCATATTAACAACACTGGCTACTTGTGCATTATTTCTTTTAGGAACAGTGTCATCTCTTAAAGTTGCTACCTTTATGGAAAACTTATTTATATTTACTTTAATTGGTTTAGGCATACTTACGGTTATCATAACCATATATGAGATAGTATTGTACCAAGTTAGAAAAGAAAATAGAAAAAGAAGAAAAATAAATCAACTATAAAGATGAATACAACAAGAAAAGTAATTAGCAAGTGGAATAAATTACATAAAGGTCAACGTATGGAACAAGTGGTGTATATCACTACATACAATGACGGAATAAAAACATCTCGTACTGCTCACGAGCAAGTAAAGGGATAAAGAATTAGGTACGTAATAAAGAGTCAGCTTAAGAATCGTTGAAAGCTTGACCACCTAAAGATAATGAGCATGTTGGGGGTTCGAAGCCCACCATCATCTCCAACTCTCATCCAATTGCGTTACTCAAACTGGGATTAAATGGGACTTTCTACCAAGAGTACATTACTGTGAGAAGTATTGTATGCTCACAATTAAGTAGAAACAATATTTAAACAAGGTGCAACCTTGTGAGAGTTTATTTAACTAATAACGGATTGTAAAGGCACTAGGAAACTAGTTCAAACAGGAGCGTAAGCACTTAAAGGGATGCCACCGTTATTAGTTTTATATTTGTACCGTGGTCTGAGCCACGTTAAACAGTGCTTTAAGCTCAGAGCGTCATATTATATGGGGGCAATCGTCAGGAGTTGGTAACGTAGACACTAATGCAGTGAATGTTACAGGTAAAAGAGAATCTTATAACACGGATCCTAAACTAGAGATGAAGTATAGTAACTCATAAGTTTAAAATCTCTTAAAGAAAAAAGGTTTCCTCACCTTAATACAACGAGTGAATAGTTTGAGCTACACTGTAAAAGGCTCGAGTAGGACAGACTCACAAACAACAGACCAACGGGACAAGCAAGAAGTTGAGGAGGGTAGTCTCCCTTCTTCTTAGCCCCCACATCTCAGTGCATATAGGTATGTGCTAGCAGTGAAGAACCTGCTAAGGAAGTTCGATTCTTCTTATTGAGACTATTAATGTTAAAGAATACGTCAGCACTTATAAAAACTCAACTATAAGCGAAGTCTGCACAGACAATAAATGTGTTGTATTCTGTAAGCATTAATTTAATGAGTCATTGAAAGATTATTTACAGCACTTCAACTATAACTAGATGAAGAATGTGGGAAGAACAGGGAAGCATAGATGCTTGTCTTTTCTTAGTAATCTGAGGCTCACCAGAGAAGACAAGTGTCTTTCCCTGTTCTTCCCCATTAATTTAATTACTTTGTAGATGATTTACTATCATCTCAACAATCTCAACCAAATCAAACTAACAAACCAAAAACCCTAAAACTTATTATTATGGAAAATTTAATTAACGCAACAAGACAAAACAACTCATTAACTGCTAACGGTGCTGTAACACACAGTACATCACTTAGTGAATGTTTGGACTTATTCTTCTTAGCTGGTGCAACCAGACGTATGTGTGAAGAAGATATTATCACCCTCTTTGAAAAAGCATTCATTGCTAATAGAGCTTTAGCATACCAGATTCTATTCTGGGCTAGAGATTGTAGAGGCGGAGCTGGAGAGAAGAGATTCTTTCACGTTATTGCTAAGTACTTATCTACTCATTACGATGAAGAAATTCGTTTAGATGATTGGAATAGTTTAGCTATCTCCATTCCTGATTTTGGATCCTGGAAAGATGTTTTTGTTATTGAGTCTCCGGACGAAAATAACTTAAATTATTTATGGACTCAACTTGAAGAGAATGAAAATGCCAACTTATTAGCTAAATGGTTCCCTCGTAAGGGCCCCTGGTTTACAGCTATGGTAAAGTATACTTCTAAATACAGTGGAATGCCTACGGGAGCCAAAGAGTTTAGAAAGTATCTTGTCAACAAGTCTTCGACTGTAGAGCAAATGATATGTGCTGGAATGACCCACTCCGTGGATTATTCTACCGTACCGTCTATTGCTATGAATAAGTATCGTAATTTCTTCGGAAAGGTTGACGGTACTAGATTCAATCAGTTTAACCAAGACGTTCTTGACGGCAAAGAGAAAGTGAATGCTTCAGTTTTATTCCCACATGAATTGTATCAAGCAATTGAGCAAGGAGATGATGAGAAAGCAGTTGAAGCTCAATGGCAAGCATTACCAAACTTTATGGAGGGTTCTACGGAATCTATCTTACCAGTTTGTGATGTATCAGGCTCTATGCAAGGTTTACCAATGGATGTAGCAGTATCATTAGGATTATATATCAGTGAAAGAAATGAGGGTATCTTTAGGGATGCATTCATTACATTCAGTGAGAATCCTGAGATGCAATACGTTAAAGGTAATACCTTAGCTCAAAGAATGAACTATCTAAGTAACGCTGAATGGGGATTTAACACTAATCTTGAAGCAACCTTTGACCTTGTGTTAGAGAGTGCTATAAGACATGAGTTACCCGAGTCAGAAATGCCGACTAAACTTCTTATCATTTCAGATATGGAGTTTGACAGTGCATGTGAACACGGTAGTACTAATCTTGAGAGCATTAGAGCTAAGTACAAAACTTCAGGTTACCGTATGCCAGAATTGATTTTCTGGAATGTCAATGGTAGACTGAATAATGTACCAGCTAGCATGAAAGATTCAGGAATTGGACTAGTAAGTGGCTTTAGCCCTGCTATCTTAAGTACCGTTCTTCAAGGTGAGGTAACCACTCCACACCAATTGATGATGGATGCTGTAGATACAGATAAGTATAGAGCTGTTACAAGCTTTCTACGTTCAAGAGTTTGAATGATATACAGGACAGAATAAACCCTATGCATATATAAGTTATATATGTATAGGGTTATTATTTAAAAAATTAAACCATGAGCAGAGAAATAATTACAAAATTTAGTGAAGATGAAGTAAAGCAAAGAATCCATAATCTTTTTAAAAAAGAGCATGCTGATTTATTAACCGATTGTATCATGGGTTTGTCTGAATATAGCGGATTAGATTTAGCACCTATATTTAAAGCATCCCTCGGTATCGAACCCCTTATTAATTACTTTGTGGGTAATGAAATATTAGTACCTATAGATTCTTTATCACACTGGAGATGGAATAAAGATGAGATGATTAAACAAAAAATAATAACTAAAGAAGAGTATATTAAAGGTAAGATAATTGAAATCAATAAGTGGCGGGATTCACCTTACAAAATGCAATATGATTATATAAAAGAAACTTCAACTGAGTGGGAGTCAAATTATGATTGGATATCTTCTAATAAAATAGAATTATATGATGAATTACCAAACGTAAATAAGAAATTAAAAGGTTTGGCAATCAAAAAAGTTTAATCATTAAATAATTTTAGTTTAACTCTAATAAGTTAAACTAAAATTATTTGGTACTTTTGACAATATGTATGTTTGTTTTTTAATAAAAAATGTTATATCAATTACCAAGTGGCAAGGTTCTTTATTTGAGTACTGAAGAATATTTGGGATTGAATGACCAAGAACTTCATGAGTTAACCCATTGCGGTTACGGAGATGAACCCTCTTTTAATATGTATTACGGCAGTAAAGCAGAGCCTCCAAAAGCTGTTATAAATAAACAAAAAGATATAGACTATACCCCTGAATCAGATGAAATAGATTCTATAGGACCCATAGATATATCAGCCATTCCAGACGAGTAAGTTTTTTTTAGTTTTTTTAAGATATTTTACTTCCTTACAACCCTTCCTTGTCAGGAATATGTGAAGAGATATTGGTGCTTACTGTTCATATTAAATTAAGCAGTAGTACCAGACCTGTATGTAAGTAAATAACATATACAGTTTCAAAACTATATCCCATTGTTGAATAGTTGAAGCCAATGGATATAAAACCGTCTATGTGAAAAATAAGCTAAGTTGAACATGCATTATTGGACAAGATTGCTCAGTACTGTTGGCAAGTCTTCGACAAGAACGTAATCCTAATAACCATAGATTCTCTTCAGCTAAAGAATAAAAAGCCGGATACTATTCAACATGTTATTAATTTATTTAGTGTACACAGACGGTTGACCGTGTGCATTAACTTATAACTAATCAACCATATTTAATTATCCAAAAAAATCAAATCAAAAATGGATACCAAAGTTAAAGTAACTGCTGATAAAGCAGGAAACGTAATCGTTAAAAGTGAGTCCAACCCAGAGTATGGACACATCAGAGTTGAACAAACCAGAATGGTAATTGATGACAGCGGGTTTGCCCGTAGAAAGAAATTATCAGCATTAGTACCTGGTACTGTAGAAGACCTAGCTGGATTCGGCTGGTCAGAAGGAGATCTTGTTGAAGGTCGAATTTGTGTTAAAGAAAGATTGAAACCTTTTAATAGCAAAGATCCTGAAAGGGATTATAAAATTGCTGGTGATTCAGGTATCACTTGTTGTGTAGATGGTGAACCAATTTACCGTAAGCACTTTTTCACATTATCTGCTAAAGCAGAAGATGAAACTCTTGAGCACACCAATGGTGAAGCTATACAAGCTGCTTATGCTGCAAGTAAAGAGACATCAAGTATTGAACCTAATGAAGATTTCAATTTATAAAAATTGATATAATAAAAAAGAACGTAGTGATATTATTCACTATGTTCTTTTTTTATTTTAATAAGTACGAATTTTAAACAATGTAAACAATTTAAAACCAAGACCATGAGCACATCACAAAAGATTAATAAAGTATCGAACCGTCATGAAAGAACAAACTATACGGGTCGTTTTAATGATTTTCAAACATTTGGAAATTCATTTAAGGGAAAGAAATACAATCAGTATGAGAAAGATCCCTATAACAAATACCAAAATCTTCTATACAAAAGAGCTTTGTTCGGTTTAAAAGCTTATTCGTTAAGAGAAGTAGAATCTATGCACCCTGAAAAGAAAGCACGAGTACAAAAAGTTAATTCTCGTACTCAATATGAATTAAACATATGGAAGCAAGAACAAATTATAGAAATTACTAATAAGATTTTTTCTAGATTTGGTAAGAGCGTACTTAATGGTTTATATTCTAAACCAGATCCTAAGTTTATAAGCAAAACTTCATTTAAAGATTTGGGTATTTCTAAAGAAGATATCATATGTCGTTTAGTGAGTAAGAAAATTCTTCCACAAAACTTTCTAAGCTTGTGAAAGTTAAGTTAAAACTTTGTGATGGGTGTAGAACGGAAAAGATGATTTGGAAAAATCATCAGGGCAATAGGTATTGTAAGTATTGTTGGTACAAGATGAATACTGTAACGGGTAATGAAACTAAACCAATGAACCGAAAACCTATTGCTCCCCGTTCTACTAAACGAGCAGCACAAGAGAGGCAGTATCTCAAGCTTAGAAAGGCTTATTTACTATCATCACCCACTTGCAAAGCCAAACTACCAAACATATGTACACAATTAGCCACAGATGTGCATCATAAAAAAGGACGTATAGGATCACTTTTAACCGATCTAAGCCACTTTTTACCTGTTTGTAGACCTTGTCACAATTGGATAGAATTAAACCCTAAAGAGGCTAAAGAATTAGGGTACTCAATAAATAGAATTTAAAAACTTAAAAAACAACAACTATGGGAAGTGTAATGTCATATGACGAAAAATGTCCTGAATGCAAAAAAGAAGAAGGATTTAACGATCTCTACTATAAAAACCACGAAGAATATTTTTATTGCCAAGCTGATAAATGTGGATTTAGCTATACTTATCTATGGGCAAGAGATGATAAAGGTGATCTTATAACAAGAGATGGTACTAAAAATTATAAATTCGAGAATTTAATTATGGTTGAAACTGTCATTAAAAATGGAGAAAAAACCGTTACCCAATTAAAAAACAATTAAATAATATAGAGTCTTTGTGTATGTTAGGGCAATGTTATGTTAAGCTTGCGGATATCTTGGTAGGGAAAACACTATAGACTTCTAATGGAGTATAGTGTCGGTACTTTGGTAAAGAGATGAAGAGTGATGAGCAACCCAGCGGTTACAATTACACAGGAAAATGTGAATATACCCTTAAGTAATATTAGGGATTTGAGCCTTTTACAAAGTTATAAGCTAATCATGGAGGTAAAAAACCTATGGAAAAAAGGTTCTGAGGTAGATGCTCTGGCTTATAATTACTCTATAATCATTATTAAATATTAAAAGTCTCACCTTTCTAGAGGGCTCTGGATTAGGTTGTTTGGAAGATAACATAAAAAGATATCCTAGTAAGTCAAAATACCATAGCATTAGCTAAGAGGTGGAGGGCATATAAAGTTAAGAGATTTTTAATGTTTAATATAATAAAAATAAAGAAAATGAAAATAATAATTAGTGACCCTGGAGATGAACAGGAAAGCATAATAATAGAGATATGAAAAGTAAAGATGAAATTCAAAAAGAAGCTTTAACAGCAATTAAAGATAGACAACTATCAGGTTTAGAAATAAGCATGGGTGTTGGTAAAACTTTTATAAGCTTAAAAGATCAAGCTCACTTTTATACAGATACTTGTAAATATTTAATTGTTGCTCCAAGAAAAGCTATATTTAAATCTTGGAAAGCTGAAAGATCTAAATGGAACTTAGAATATTTAGAAAATAATACTGATGAATCAACCTACTTATCATTAACAAAACAATCATTTGACTACGATACAATTTATTTAGATGAATGCCATTCTTTAAAGAAAAGTCATAATGAATGGTTAAAAAACTATGTAAAAAAAGGTGGTCGTATTGTAGGTTTAACAGGAACATACCCTATTTACCCAACTTCAGAGAAAGGAAAAATGTGTAATTTTTATTGCCCTAAAGTTTATACATATAAAACAGATGATGCAGTTGAAGATAATATTTTAAATGATTATAAAATTATAGTCCATCAATTAACTTTGAGTTCAGAAAACAATATTGATAAAGAAGGTATACACGGGCCTTTTAAGACCAGTGAAACAAAACAATATCAATATTGGACTAATAGATTAGATCAAGCAACTACAAGTAAATCAAAACAGCTTTGCAGTATTCAAAGAATGAAAGCATTGCAGCAGTTTGAAAGTAAAATGAAATATGCTAAAGATCTATTTGATTTACAAAAAGATAAAACTCTTATATTTGCTAGTACTCAAAAGCAAGCTGATGAGTTATGTAGTTATAGCTACCATTCTTCTAATAAAGATGCTGAATACAATCTTAAAGCTTTTAAAAAAGGTCATGCTTTAAAATTAAGTGCTGTAGAAATGGTGAGTGAAGGTGTTAATATTGAAAATCTTAAAGTTGGAATTATTACACATGCTTATGCTAATAATAGAAAAGCAGCACAAAAAATTGGTAGATTTTTAAGACTTAATACAAATGATAAGTCTACAATTCATGTCTTATGTTATATAGATACTGTAGATAAAAAATGGGTTAGTAAAGCTCTTGAAAGTTTCGATAAAACTAAAATAAAATGGCAATAACATTAATTAAAAAGCAAGACGAAGAAGGAATTTTTCGTAATATGATGTTTAAAACTGAACGTATACACGTAAATAAAGAAGAATTGCTTGACAATTCTTTAGAAGACGTTGATATGTTAGAAGTTTTGGTAGCTAAAGTATCTTTAGTTAATGACGATCTTGAGCCATTAACTAAACCTACAATGTACCAAGTAGATAGTGAAGAAGAAGAATTTCATACAAAATTAAGACTTGAAGCTTCTAAAAAAAATCAATTGATTACATCACATTGTACAACTCCTGAATGGAGTCCTGAAAATTATATTAATAATTTAGAAGATTATGAATGATGATAAAATTTTAAAAGACATTAATTATACTGAAGGAGTATGGGCTACTTTAAACATGATTAAAATCATTGACAAAACAGAATATAAAACTATAGAAGAAGCTATTCGTATTAAAACAGAATTAATTAAAAAATTTGAATCTGACTTTGGATACCATAGAAATATGAATGAATTTGACAGAAATTACAGTTATAATTATGGAATATTAGATAAATTAAACAACCATTTAAACCAAACAAAATGAAAAAATTTTTAATGAATATTTGGGAATTCTTAACAGGAGGCCCAGTAATTAACAGCAGTTCAACTGTAGATAAAGGTGTAGCTTCACATACTGTATATCCAACAGAACCCACTAAAGAAACATTGCCTGATGAATGTTATGAAGATTTAGCTGAAGTTAAAAAAGCAGTTATACCTTATAGTAGAGCTATATCTAAAGGTAAATTTAAGAACGGTAGATTAAAAGGAAACATGACTGGAAGAGAAGCTTTTGAATACTATAATGGTAAAGGAAATATTCCTAAAGGTCATCTAGTATATCATATTGATGGTGATGAAACTAATTTTCATAAAAAGAATTTAGGTACCATCACCAGAGCTGGTCTACTTAAAATAAACATAAAATGAATTATAAAAGAGAAGAAAAAATTAAATTAACACTTAAGAATTACCAATCAGATAAAGTATATAATCTTTATTTACAATCAAATAACGATATAGATTGGGTAGTCATTGCTAGTTATGGAAAGTATGGAAATGTAAATAGAAAAGCAATCAAAACAAATTCCGATAACGTATCTTATTATGAAGCAAAAGAAGTTTACGATAAAACCTTGGACCAAAAACTAAAAAAAGGTTATTCAATTGAAAACTAAATAAATTAACTATGGTAATAACAATACTTTTACTTGGTGCCATTGTTATTATCCTAGATTCAATTTTTAATAGAAAGAAAAAAGATGAATCAGAAAGATAATATATTCACCACACAATTAATTAAAAAAGATGGAAAATTAGTCCATGTAAACCCTGCAACGTCAGGATTACAATTGGATTTTGTAAATGGTTTAGAAGAAGATCAAGTTGTTGATGTATTCTTTGAAGCCAATAAAGATGATGGAACTAATGCACAATTAGCTAAAATTCATGTATCAATTAGAAAGTTAGCACAAGATATAGGTTACACTTTTGAAGAAATGAAATTAGAAATAAAACGTAGAGCAGGACTTGCTTACGGTGATCTTAAAACTTCAGAAGGATATGTTAAATCGTTTGGAGACTGCTCTAAAGAAGAATTAGCTTTAGTTATACAAGCTATTGACTCGGCTTTTGAGATTCTTCTTTATGATCCTGATCAAGAATATTAAGCTCATTTTCAATACTGAGTTTAATTTCTTTATGATCATCAGGCAATTCAACTTCTATTTTATTATCTTCACTGAAGCCAGCAGTTTTAAAAGCTTGTTCAGTATCACGTAATAAAATAATAAGAGTTTCAAGATTAAAAGCATAATCATCTTTCGTGATACGATCTCTTTGAATTTTGGCCATAGCACTAATAAGAGTTTTCTTATTGACACTGTCTCCAAAGTCTATTAACAGCTTGTTAAGTCTTTGATAAAAAGTGCCCCCTATTTTTACTTCGGCAACAGCATCTTCTGGGATAGAGATGATGTTCATAGTTTCTTTTTTACCCATATACAAATATAAAAAATTTAATCATGACTTTGAAAGATATACAAATGAAGCTTTATGAAAAACTTAAACCTTCTAAATGGGGAAATAAACTTAGAATGTTTTTACTAAGTGACGAGTTTTATAAAATTTTATTACAACTGCATGAAAATGCAGAAAATAATAAAAGATTTACTCCTGTTTTAAAAGATGTGTTTAGTGCTTTTGAAAAATGTCATTACGATGATCTTAAAATAGTAATGGTAGCATCTAAGCCACACAATGCAACTAATAAAGCTGATGGTATGGCATTTTCTTCTGATTATATATCCGGACCGTTGCATGCAATATTTAAAGAATTAGAAAATACAGTATACCAAGATGGATATAAATGGGATCCTAATTTAACACGTTGGGCAGAACAGGGAATATTATTATTAAACCCATCTCTTACAGTAGAAATAGGATCTAAAGGTGACCACTCAGACATATGGAATCCATTTATAACAGCTTTATTTGAAATGCTATTAGAAAAAAATAGAGGGCTTATTTTTGTATTTATGGGAGATGAAGCTAAAAAATGGCATAAGCATGTAGGAAAAAATAATTATAAATTTTTTACAAGTCATCCAGAATATTATAAAAACAATAAATGGGATAGCGGTAATCTATTTAATCAAATTAATAAAATACTAAACTCTAATAATGGAGAACAAATAACATGGTAGAAAACTATTTCAATAATAATTGGATCAAAAGATCTCATGAGTTAACAGACTTAGAGTTACTAGATACCAAACAAAGAGAATCTTTAGAAGCTATGATTGCTTCTCCTGATAAGGAGAACGGTGAGCTTGCTAAAGAATTATTACGACTAAAAATAGCTGATGCTCTCATTAAAGAACTTAACAATGGGCAGTTATTAGCATTTATGGAAATTATTGACTTCTTTAGAAATCCTCAGCATGATGCTGTAGTTTTAAAGGGTTATGCCGGGACAGGCAAAACATTCCTTGTTAAAAGGATTGTAGAATACATAACAACAGCATATCCTAATAGAAAAATAGCAGTTACTGCACCAACTAATAAAGCTGTACAAGTATTAAGCTTTAATGACAATTCTGATGGAAAATCAATTGTGTTTGAAGATTTTAAAAAATCAAATGAAACAATAGTATATGGTACTATTCATAAACTTTTAGGTCTTAAAGAACAAATTGATTTAAATGGCATTCAAACATTTACAGCAGAAAGTAAAGATAAAAACAATTTAAATGAATATAAGTATCTAATTGTTGATGAAGTATCAATGCTTGATGATACTTTATTTAATGAATTGATTAAGTATAAAGATAAAATTCGAATCATATTTATGGGAGACCCTGCACAAATACCACCTATAGGTAAAGAGCATTGTTTACCATTTAAAGAAGATTGCACTAACATCTTAAAAAAGATTGAACTTACCGAAATCATACGTCAAAAAGGTTCTCATCCAATAATAGATTATAGTAGCATAATTCGAAAAAATTTAACTAAACAACAGCCTATACAAAAATTAACAACGAAGCTTAATGATGAAGGCAATGGTGTAGTATACTTCAATAAAGATACACATAGAGGCATGGTTCGGAAAACTATAGCTAAATACTTTAGTAATAAAAAGTATGAAGATAATAGTGATTTTATAAAGGTATTAGCCTGGAGAAATAAAACTGTAGATTATGTTAATAGATTAGTTAGATCCATTCGGTTTGGAGAATCTTTACCTAAGTTTGTTAAAAATGAAAGGCTTATTGCTAACAAAACTTTATTTAAAAAAATTATAGGTGCTAATCAATGGGAACGTCAGCATTTGGTAAAAGCTACAACATCTCAAGAATTTACAGTAATTAATGCAAGCATTATAACAAGGAAATTTAATGAGTCCATTAGGAGTAGCCCTAAAGTTAAATTTGAAGGAAAATTTTGGAAGCTTGATGTAAAAGTTGATGACTTAAATTCACCGGATATTGTTCTTTATGTAATTCACAAAGACTCTGCACCAAACTTTTTAGTTGAATTAAACAAAATGAAAAAATTTGCTAGGGATACTAGATCTAGAGATGCTTGGGTAATGTATTATAACATGATGAAATGGACAGACAATGTATCTTATAATTATGCTATTACAGTACATAAATCTCAAGGTTCTACTTATCAAAATGTTATATTATTAGAAGAAGATCTTGATTTTAATAGAAAAACTATAGAAAGAAATAGGATTAAATACACTGCCTATACAAGAGCAACAAATAGAGTGTATATATTACGTTAATTAAAAATTAATATTATGAATAAAATATTTGGAATAATATGGATAGGTTTGATGGTTGTTTTTATAACTTTTCTTACAGTACCTAACATGTTAAAAGCTAAAGAAGTTTCTAAAAAAACAAACATTATTAAAATATATAATAATGATTTAAAAGTTCATGAAGTTATAGGTACTATATATAATGCAGTGGAAAGTCAATGTGATGCAGACCCATTAGTTACTGCAGATAACAGTAAAATTAACTTAAAAATTCTCAAGACAGGCTCCCTTAGATGGGTTGCTTTATCAAGAGATTTATTAAAGAGATGGGGAGGTCCATACAATTATGGAGATACAATAAATGTATATCATACAGACAGCAGAATTAGAGGCAAATGGGTAGTTCATGATACTATGAATGCTAGATTCAAAAAAAGAATAGACTTTTTAGTAGATGTTAAACATAATAGATTGTTCCCACATAAATCACATCATATATTAATTAGTAATACTACATTTTATGCAACAAGATAACAAATTAAAAAAATGGAAAAAGGCAACAACGATATTGACAAGTACATTAAAGCACTAGAATCTAGAATGTGGAAAGCATTTGGAATAGTTGGTATAATAATGCTTACAGCTATACTGATAGCTTTAATAGTTTACAAGTAATGAGAAGCAGTAACATAGCAAAAACAGCATTGCTGTTAGGAGTAATTAATTTTATTTTAATAATCACAATACTAATGTTGGTTATATGATAACAGAAGAAGAAGCAAATAAATACACAACATTAATACATTGTTCCGATTGTGGGCACAATCAAACATTAGCAGGTAGCCAACCAAATTGTCCTCAATGTAATTTCCCAACACCTAATTAATAACCTTCGGTATTATGACAGAAAAAGAAGCAGACAAATGGATAACTTTAAATAAAAGCAGACACCAATGGTCTGTCCAAAAAATGATGGCTGAGTTTGCTAAAGATAAAGTCAAAGAGGTTGTAAAGCAAATACATTCTCAGACTAAAGACAAAGATAATCCCTTAACCCCCGAATGGATAGGGTTTAAGAGTTATTTAAACCAAAACAAAGATGAGTGAGATAAAAAATGTAACAAGAAAATCTATGATTATTAGAGATAGTGGTAGGTCTTCGGATTACATTACTCCCTCTTTTGGTTATGGATGTTTATTAAATTGTTCTTATTGCTATATGAAAAGACATTTACCTAACGGTCTTACAATAGCTAAGAATTACAATGACATATTAACTACAGTAAATGAACATGCTTATTTTTATGCAGATATAAAAAAACCTAATCAGACAGATGCTAAGTATATTACTTATGACTTAGCCTGTAATGAAGACTTTGCTCTTCATAGCAAATACCATAAATGGGAAAAAATATTTGATTTTTTCAAAGACCATCCTATTGCTAAAGCTACTCTAGCTACTAAGATTATACCTATTAAGTTTCTAGATTACAATCCAGAAAAAAAAGTACGTATAAGATTTAGCTTAATGCCTGAGAAGGTTAAACAAGTAATAGAGCCTAATACACCTGCAACTATAGACAAAATAAAAGCCATTAATGCTTTTGTAGAAGCTGGATATGATGTCCATGTTAACTACTCTCCTGTTATAATATATGACGGATGGGAAAAAGATTATGAGTATTTATTTAATATGATGCAAGATTATGTGGAATATAAAGATGAAGTGTTAGCAGAAGTTATATTCTTAACACACAATAAAGATAAGCATATTTATAATCTTACTAATAATATACAAGGAGAAGAACTATTATGGAGACCAGACATACAAGAGACAAAAACATCTAGTTACGGAGGTAAAAATCTTAGATACAAGATAGGTTTTAAGTCTAATTCTATAAATAAATTCAAGTCTATACATAATAAAGTAATACCTTGGAATACTATTAGATATATATTTTAAACCAAAACAAAAATGATTAGATGTCTTATACTGCTATTGGTATTTCTGTCTATGCAAAGCTATGGACAGATGTACCGTTGGCAGATGGACACATTCAAAAATGCAGAGAAGAGTAGAAAGTGGAGAAGTAAGAAGAAGGTATCATTCCTTTGGACACGGTCTACAAAGAAAAATAAAAAAAGAAAACAATTTAATTATGGGCAGCCTACAACCAGTCCAAGAAATTCAAGAGGAAAAAGATAGAATATGGTAACAATAATAATAATAGCATCCCTAAATTTAATTATAGGGTTAAGTACATTTATTGCAGATAGTATGACATTTAGGGAATCAGAAAAATCTGCTCACCGAAAGTGGTTTGAAAGAATAGACCAAAGGCTTAGAGCTACATTTAGCTTTAACTTATGGTATCTTATAGCAGCTACTTTATGGGTTTCGATATACCTAAACAGTATAATATTATATAATGTTTACAGATTATTTCTTTGGAGTATGGAAACAAATAACTATCCTTATAAAGAAGGAGATACATACTATACTATAGAAGATAATAGAGTGGTCAGGTCTTGCTGGGATGATATGTCAGAAGAGATGTATGACGATGACCCAACAAAAGAATACTTTGATACTTGGGAAGAAGCAACAGAACAATTTAATTTAAACCTTAAAAAATAATTAATCATGGGATATAAACATAGAGAAGAAAAATATCATAATGTTATATGGGCTATATATAATTTAAGCAAGAAACCTAATCTGGTTACTCCTGCAGATATTAAACATACATTAAGAAATCACAGAATAGGTAACACTATGCATACAGCTTTGATTAAAGAAAAATGTATAATTAAAAAAGAGGAAGGTTATCAATGGTTTGGCCACGCACCCTCTAAAAAAAGTATAGATGAAGTATTGTTACAAATGAGAAATCTGCAAAGCAAATACCGGAAAAATTGGCTAAACAAAAATAAATTCATTGAATCCCTTATAGAAAAAAAGGAAAAGAGGAAAAAATTAGAAAAAGAATTTATTGCCACTATGCCTAAAGCTAAAAAAACCATAAAAACAAATTTTAAAAAAGTGTTTAGATTAAAAATATTATGGGGATTCTTTGAGATAAGTTTCTTATTACCTAAAAAATAATTATGTTAGAAAGCATATTAGAGAATTTCGGTGATGATCAGGAGGTATTAATTGCAGATGGATTTGATGCTGCTGTTATTGGCATAGATTTGGGTAGTGGTCGTTTAATTTATTCTGTCAAGAGATGTTTACGTATTTTGATGGATGAAGACATGAATTACATTGATGCTGTTGAGCATTTTGATTATAATGTAAGGGGTTCTTATGTTGGTAATTTGACACCGATTTGGTGTGAAGATAATTTTATGTTATAGAAAATATAAAAGCTTATATGCTTTTATTACACTATTAATTGATTTACTATCATCACACAATACTCACTCTACGGCAAGCTAGTCAATACCCAAAGAATCAATAAACCACCAATAGAACCAGCCCACATAACTTTTGTGGCAAGAAGTCTATTAGATAATGTTTTATTAGCATCTTGAAGATCAATAATTTCTTCTTCTTTAATAGCTGTTATATCAACATGCTTATTAAGTATGCTGTCTTTAACTGATATAGTGCTATCTCTTAGATCTATTATAAGAGATTGATTGTTTAGCTTGACTTGCTTAAGTGAATCCTTTAAAATGGCTATTTTAAGCAAAGTATCACATTCATTAGCATATACTACAGTAACTGCAATACGTTTCATTTCTGCATTAGTGTAGCAAGTGAGACTATCTCCAGTTTGCCCGTACAATGCTGTCCAACTTAAAGTTAGAAGCATAAGGAATGTAAGTATATGTTTCATGATAATGGTGTTTTACTTCTTGTTCAATAACAGCAATCGTGGCTATATTGGTATCAATGAATGTATTGACTTGATTAAGACTATCAACTTTTGTATTCATATCTAATATTAGAGATTCTTGTATTATGATATGTTTACGAAGGCTGTCAACTAAAGATTTATAATTCTTACCAGATGTGAAATCTTTCTTATTAATATTCATCCAAAGTAAACCAGTAGCAATAACTATAAGGCCTATAATAATGTAATTTTTATTAATTTTCATTATTTTTTTGACCAGCAAATTTTTGTACACCATCTATACCAAAAGAACCTAATACAATCCAAACAAATGAATTATATATAAACTCCTGGATTATAAGGTCTTTTCCAAAGTATCCTGTAACTAAATCTACAACAGCAAATAGAACCATTACTGCAAATGCTATGAAACCTACTATAGATTTCTCATTCCAACTATTATCATCTCTAAATATATTCATAATATTTTATTTAAAATAACAATCAAAGATATGAAAAAATATAAATACCTTATTCCTAAATATGATGTAGAAGAGTTACACTTATTAGAAATATATCTTTTTCAACTTATAAGACTTATAGAAACGGTAGAATTTAAAAAAGATTTTAAAATTGAAAAACAAAGAAAAATTTATTCTGAAATTTTAAATATAGAACATTCTTTAATAACACTTAGGAGTTTTTGTATGGATATGGATGAGACAGCTTATGTAGCTTGGCAAATACCTGATCCAGAAGATGAATCAGACTTAACAACTGTCTATTCATTTTCTTGTAAAGAAGTTGTAGAAGAGCTTTTTAATGTGCCTGAAAAAGAATTCGATAAACATGTAGCAGAAGAGTCTGGACCTTATGACGGATGGTTCTTTATGGAGAAATCTTCATATAAAAATCAATTAGATGATCCTTGGGCATTTAATTCAGAATCAATTACCAATCATATAAATATTCATCATGAAGAAAAATAATCTTTTAAAACAAATGGAAATGTTTGATGAAATGAGTAATAACAAACTGTCACCTAATCAATACTATTTATTATGTTGCATAAGGGATTCAGTTTCACCACTTAAAATCAACATACATTTAGAGTTAAGAAATCTTGTAAATGATCAATGGTTAACTTTACAAAATAATAAATATAAACTTACTCCTAAAAGCGTAACCTTAATAGATAAATTAGAAAAACTTTTTCGATTAAAAAAAACAACAACAAGTTCTATGTTAATGGGAAAAGATTTTAAAAAAAATATAGAAACATATAAAGAAATGTTTCCAAACATTAAGTTACCTAGTGGTAAAGCAGCTAGATCTGCTATAGGTAATCTTGAAAAGAACTTTAGATGGTTCTTTGAAAATCATAAATATAATTGGGAAACAGTGTTAAAAGCTACAACTTACTATATAAATGATCACCAAAAGAAGGGGTATAAATTTATGCGTACTTCTCAATATTTTATCAGAAAAGATAGCTTAAGTGATCTTGCTGATTATTGTGAAATAATTATGACTAATGGTGATAAAGAAGAAAAAAATCGTCACTCTATAAAAGTCGTATAAAATAAAAATAACTATGAAAAATAAAAGAATACATAATTTTGCATTTGCAGTTTTGCTTACATTTTCAGTGTGGGTATTTATTAATGCATTTATAATGGAAATCACTCTAAAACAGTTTGTTATTATTGAATTTTCCATGGCAATATGCGAAGTTTTTAGTAACTTTGTTAGAAAGAGAGTAGGGTTAACGTCTGAAGATGAAAAATCCTAAAAATCAAATTAATAAATGGATTTCAGTAACTATTGGGCACCTCAAAAGGCAGCTTATAAACAAGCTTTATCTTATATACATCAAAGAAAAGAAGGTACAATAACTTCTTATAAAACTCCGTGGCTTAAAGTAAATGAAGCTGGTGTTAATGGTTTTGAATGGCATTCAATGACCGTTATAGCAGGAAGGCCTGGAACAGGCAAAACTCTAATAAAAGATCAAATAATTAGAGAAGGATTTGATCATAATAAAGGACAAAATATTCGTGTATTAGAATTTCAATTTGAAATGGTAGCAAGAGCTTCTAAAGTACGAGAATTTTGTTCTGTATTAGGTAAGTCATACAAATATATTTGTAGTGCTTACGAAGATAACATCCTTACACAAGAAGATTTTAATAAACTTCACGATCATTCAAAAAAATCTGTAGATATTAATAAATATCCTGTAGATATTGTAGAAAAGCCGTGTACAGTAAAAACACTTGAAAAAATTGTAGAATCTTACATGAATAAACATTCTCAAGAGATTGATGGTGTTAAAATCTATACTAATACAGTGATTACATTAGATCACTCATACTTAATCAAAAAAGCAAAAGAAGAACACTCTAAGACTGATATGCTATATAATCTTGGAGAAACCCTAACATCACTTAAAAGAAAATTTCCTATTTCTTTCATAATACTTTCTCAATTAGGAAGAAATGTTGAATCCCCCGAACGTAACGAAAGTGGAAAATATGGAAATTACATATTAGAAACAGACATACTTGGCGGTGATGCTTTATTTCAACATGCTGATTTAGCAATAGGAATAAACAGACCCGCAATGAAATTTATTGAATTTTATGGTCCAGATCGATACATTATTAATGATGACTCTGTATTAGTATTTCACTTTCTTAAAACAAGAACCGGTGATACTAGAATGAGTTTCTTTAAAGCACAATTTGAACAAATGAAAATTACAGAAATGACCACACCCAGTGTTCAACAAAAAAGAATTAATACTAAATAATAAATGGGAATATCAACTAAAATAGTTAACACTCCTAAAAGTAAGCTCTCTAAAAGAGATAAAGTACAATTACTTCGTAAAAAACATACTTCTTTATTTGCTAAAGAAAATGTTAAAAGTCCTAAATTCTCACCTAGAATGTGTTATATGCTTGATGGTGAACTTGTAATAAGTTGTTACGACAGAGAGTTATATGGAGAAAATGATTTATATACTGAATTTTGTAATAGAGATTATGAACAAGAAGAAAAAGGAGGTTATCCTAAAGGGACTTTATGGAAATGGATTTATAATCCCGAATATAGGACTGAATATAAAAAATCAGATGTTAATGCAGGCATTAACGATGTTCGTTATATTATTCCTATTGAAGAATTAATTAATGTTACAGAACTTCATTCTTCTAATTCAACAAAAGAAGAAAAAGAAGTTGATACACTTTTAGATGCTCCAACTGCAGGAGAAGATGTGCCGTATAGCAGTATGACTCTTAGAGATTATTTAGCTATACAATTAAAAATACCAGTTAGCCATAAGTCATGGCTAAACGAAATAATTTCAAAAAATAAATAATGAAAGAAAGTAATGAAATAGAATTACCAACACAAAAGGTTGCGGCCACCTCTAAAAGTCCAAATAATTTAATTATATTTTCTAAACCTAAAGTAGGTAAAACAGAACTATGTTCTTTTTTAGATGATGCTTTAATATTAGATTTAGAAGATGGTTCTGATTATGTAGATGCAATGAAGCTCAAAGCACGGACAGTGCAAGACATTCAAGCAATAGGAAAAAAGATCATTGCCGCAAATCATCCTTATAAATTTATAGTAGTAGATACTGTAACGGCTTTAGAAACTATGTGCATTCCTTATGCTGAAATATTATATTCAAGAAAGCCTATGGGCAAATCTTGGTTTAAAAAGAAAACTGATGGAACACTAGATAATGCAAGTGGAAAAATGCAATATGGTAACATATTAAATCTACCTAATGGAGCCGGTTATACATATCTTAGAGAAGCTATGACAAAAATTGTTGAATATATTAAAACATTAGCACCAAAAGTTATTTTATTAGGACACATTAAAGAAACAATGCTTGATAAAAATGGTGCTGAGTTTACATCTTCTGATTTAGATCTTACAGGTAAAATTAAAAGAATATTGTCATCTCAGTCTGATGCAATAGGATATCTTTATAGAAAGAAGAATACAAATATTTTAAGTTTTGCAACAAACGATAGTGTTTCTTGTGGTGCAAGACCTAAGCATTTACGTAACGGTGAGATTACAGTAAGTGAAATGACTGAAGAAGGCCTGGTAACACACTGGGACAAAATTTACATTGATTAATTATTAACTAAAAACAAATAAATTATGAGTGGATTAAGTACAAAAAATGTACAAACACAAGGAGGCGGTGGTCTTAAAACAATTCAACCGGGACAACATAAATTAAAAATTAATAAAATTGAACTAAAACAGTATCCATTTATGGAAGCTGATAATGGTTATCATTTAATACTACATGTAGAAACAGAACCGTTACCTGATTTTGAAGGTTTCTTTATTGACATAGATGACGAATCTCTTGGTAGATATAAAGGTCAGATTGGACAAGTAAAAACTAATCGTTATTACTATAAAGATGGGCAAACAAAAGGTGGTACTGTAATTAACAGAGACATGGAACTTTTAAAACAGTTTAAGAATATATGCCTTGCTGCTGACAGCTTAGACTGGTTTGATAAAGTAGATGGTAAATTTGATACTATTGAAGATTTTGTTGAAGGTATGAATACAAGTAATATTTTTGATGAAAAATGGTTTAATATTTGTGTTGCAGGAAAAGAGTTTGAAAGAAAGAATGGTTATACAGGTTATGATATGTACTTTCCAAAATTAACTCGAAACAAAGTAGCTATTGAACATGCTGATACTGCTACAAGCAAACTTATAACTTATAATGAAGCTGAACATTGGATTAAATTACAAAATAAAGAAGTAGCTGATTTTGGTAATGATGAAAATGGCAACCCTAATGTTTCTGACCTTTTAAATGACGACCCTCTTGCAGGTAACACGGATGTAAGCAATGCTCCTGAATTTGAGCTTTAATTAATTAATCACATAATGATAAAGAGGGAATCAAATGGTTCCCTCTTTTTGTTTATAAACATTTTTTTATGATACGAACAAAAAACTTAATAAGTAAAATGGAAGAAGTTCCTAACATATGGGTCTTTGAAAATTACTTAACTCTTCCTGAAAAATTAGAAGGTCAAGATGTTCAAATGAAATCTGTGTTTAATGCAAAAGATAAAAACCCTTCTTTATTTATATACCATTCACGAACTGCAAATAAATATAAATTTAAAGATTTCTCTACAGGAAAACAAGGTGATGGTATTGAATTAGTAAAAGAATTATTTGGAATACCTAGAAGATTTGATGCAGGTCTAAAAATTATCAATGATTATAATGACTTTATTTTAAATAGTGGTGGAAAATATAAAATTTCAAACTTTAAAGTACGTGCTAAATATAAAATTAAAGATGTGCATATACGTAACTGGAACGAATCAGACGTTAAGTATTGGATGAATTATAAAATAGGATCTAAGATCTTAGAATTTTTTAATGTTCAGCCTTTAACAAGCTTTATTCTAGGATTAGATGATGGAACTAAAAATCTTGAAATTAAAAGTGCTAAACTGTATGGATTCTTTAGAAATAATGGAGATTTATATAAAATTTATCAACCGTTAAGAAAAGATGGTAAGTTTTTTAAAGTAAAAGATTATATACAAGGTCTTGATCAATTAACATTTAAACTTCCTTACTTAGTAATATGCAGTTCTCTTAAAGATGGTATGGCATTTACTAAATTGGGTTTTAAAAATGCTGAAATTATTGCACCAGATAGTGAAAACATTTTAATACCTGAACGTATTATAATTAAACTTAAAGAGAAATATAAAGCTGTATGCACTCTTTTTGATAACGATGAAGCAGGAATAAAAGCAATGCTTAAGTATAAAGAGAAATACAAAATAAGCGGTGCTCATTTAAAACTTGAAAAAGATTTATCTGATTGCATAGAAGTTCACGGAATAAATAACACAAGAGAACTTCTTTACCCAGTATTAACAAAAGCTTTAACAGGAACAATAAAACAACTACCGTAAATAGATTACGGTTTCACATTTTAAATTTATAACATGAAATTTGTATCAATAGATAGCAGTTTAGCTAATACAGGAATAGCAGTAGGAACAATAGAACCTACTGGATTTATAATAGTAGACTATATAAAGTTACATAGTACAAGTAAGAGTAAGCACAAACAAATACGTGCCAGCTCTGATACTATTCAAAGGTGTAGAAGTACTTGGGAATTTATACAGGAAGTTGTGAAAGAAGAGAAACCTAATGTAGTGTTTATGGAAACACCATCAGGGTCTCAATCTTCAGCAGGAATGAAAAGTTATGGGGCAACATGCCAATTAATAGCTTCTATAAACCCTGCACCAATTGAAGTAACTCCAACAGAAGTTAAACTAGGATCTGTAGGATCTAAAACAGCTTCTAAAAGTGATATGATTAATTGGGCTTATGCATTATATGATGATTTAAGTTGGTTTTGGTATGCAAATAAGCCGCAAGCAAAGAACGAACATATGGCAGATGCTATAGCAATAGCATATGCAGGTATAAAAACACAAGAGTTTAATAGATTACAAAATTTAATGAAATGAAATATGAAATAAAATTACCAGCAGTAATGACATTGCTGAGGGATAACGGAGTACATTATGTAGGATGTTATTATCAAGGAGCAGGTGACTCTGGTGAAATAGAATCAATTATATTATTTGGCCCCTCTTTTGAAGAACAATATGCAAATGATGATATTGAAATAAATTATGATGACGAAACAGATGTAGATTACAAACTACCTAAAGACATTGCTGAGTTTATTGAAGACTTATTTTATTCTAATCATCTAAATACTATAGAAGATTGGTATAATAATGAAGGTGGTTATGGAAGCATAGTAATGTGCACAAAAACAGGCAAGTTTAAAAATCAAAATAACCAATATTATACTGATGTAAGTACTTTTAATCATACTGGTCAAATACAAATAAGTTAATGGCACATCCTTTACAACATGCTAAGTCTTCAGTAAGAAAATGGGGAGGAGAAGAAGAAGACTACATACATATTCATGAATGGTTTGATCAAACTAAAGCTTGGATAGGTCATAGCAAACACCGTTTATTTAGACACCATAGTGAAGGTATATTTGAATGTGAAAAAGTATTTGGGACACAGTTTAAAAATTCTGACGGTAAAACCGTATATACAAGATATGTTGGAGAACAACATGTTAAAGAAGATTGCTATGGTCATATACCATCAGCAAAAGAATGGTTAGATAATTTAAAAAAACCTAAAGAATGGATGATTAGAACAGAAAAATTAAAAGATTAATGACAAAAGAAAAACTATATAATGTAATAAAAATGCTTGATTCTACAGATAAAGAAAACCATACTGTAGCATTATGTATAATTGAAAACAATTTAAGTGACGATAACAATGTAGAGTTATTATTACAATTTAAACATTCAAATTGTAATCGAGATCAATGGTTAACAAACGCTCCAAAAGCATTTCATAAACTTCAAAAATTAATAGGAAAAGATTCTGTTTCTTCAACAATGAATATAAGTTATAAAACAATTCATAATTATATCTTAAATACAAATGAAAAACCTGAGCAAGTAAAATTATTTATGGAAGATTTTGCTAATAGTTTAACTAACCAAATGATTGTTTATGGTTATGACTTTATTAAGGAAATAAAAATAACATACAAAGATGAATAAAATAGAAACTTTAGCAAAAGCTAGTAAAGATTTAATATTAAAAGAACCTTTTTACGGACTTCTTTTAATGTCTCTTAATAAACGATGGTGTAATAAAAGTGTACCAACAGCAGGCGTATGTTTAAAAGGTATTAATTATGAGCTAATAATTAATGAAGAGTTTTGGGAAAACTTACCAGCTATACAAAAAATAGGCATATTAAAACATGAGTTATTACATATAGGATTCTTTCATTTAACTGATTATGCTAGTTATAAAGATAAAGACCTGTTAAATATAGCAATGGATTTAGAAATAAATCAGTATATAGATCGTACTTGGTTGCCCGAAAAAGGTTGTTTTTTAGATAGCTTTTCTGAACTTAATTTAGAACCAAAAAAGGGCACTAGATATTATTATAATAAGTTAAAAGAAGAAAAAGATTCTCAACAAAGTGCTGTAATGGATGCTATTCAAGCAGCAATTGATTCTGGAGAAAGTTCTTGTACACTCCCTAATGGAGAAACTATAGAAATACCTAATCATGATTGGGATGATATAGAAAATTTAGATGATGCTACTAAAAAACTTATTGAATCTCAAACAAAACATATAGTAACACAAGTTGCAGATCAAGTTACCAAAAGTCGAGGTACAATACCAGGTGAATTTGAAGAACTTATTAAAAGACTGCTTCATGTTGAGCCACCCAAGTTTGATTGGAAAGGATACATTCGAAGATTTGCAGGAAGATCTGTAAAAACATATACTAAAAAATCTAGAAGAAAATATAATAAACGTATGCCTGATAACCCTGGTCTTAAGATCAAAAGGCAGAAACATATTCTATTTGCTATTGATACATCAGCATCGGTAAGTTCATCTGAATTAAAAGAATGCTTAAATGAAATGCATCATTTAAAAAAGACAGGATCAGATGTTACAGTTATCCAATGTGATACTGCAATATCAAACATAAGTAAATTTGACCCTAAAAAAGACTTCACTATACATGGAAGAGGCGGGACTGAATTTCAACCAGTAGTAGATTACTACAATGAGAATTCAAAAAAATTCTCTTGTTTAATGTATTTCACTGACGGAGAGTGCCCTGCACCAGAAAATGTAAGAAACCATGTATTATGGGTAATATCATCCCAAGGATCTCCTGAATATCTAACTGATCAAGGAGTAGGACAAGTAATTCAATTAGAAAAATAATAAAAATAAAAAAATGAGCCAAGTAAGTTTAGACTCAGGAGAGATGAAAGATTTCCTGAAACACATTATAGATAATAATAGATTCATTCAAGAAAAAGGAATGAAGCCTGTAGCAACTGAAGTTGTAGGTGATTCTGGATTAGGTAAAACAACAGTAGTTATAGATATAGCTAAAGAACACGGGTTAAATTATGTAAAACTTAATTTAGCACAGATAGAAGAATTAGGTGATCTTGTTGGTTTTCCTGTAAGACAATTTCAATTGTGTAAAGAAGGTGCTACTTTAAAGAAATCATCTCCGGTTATGAAAACGGTTATGGAAAAAAAGGTATTGCCTAATGGAAATACTGTAATGGTTAAAAAACAAGTACCTGTAGAAACATCTGATACAAATGATGAATCTAATTGTTTATGGGTAGATGAAAATGCCGTAGGGCAATATACTAAACAGGGATATGAATTTACAGGTGAAAAACGTATGTCTTATTGTCCACCAGAATGGATTGCAAATAGAAAAGGTGGCGGCATTTTAATTTTAGATGATTGGAATAGAGCTGATATGAGATTTATACAAGCTTGTATGGAAATTTGTGATAGACAAGAATATATTTCTTGGAAACTTCCAAAAGACTGGCATATAATTTTAACAGCTAATCCTGATGATGGGGAATACTTAGTTAATTCTATTGATACAGCACAGAAAACTAGGTTTGTATCTGTAGTGATGAAATGGAACCACGAAAGATGGGCTGAATGGGCAGAAAATCAAAACATAGATGGTAGATGTATCAATTTTATATTAATGCATCCTGAGATAGTTAATGCTAGGGTTAATCCAAGATCTATTACTACTTTCTTTAATTGCATTAGTTCATTTAAATCTTTTAATGATACTTTACCCATGATCCAAATGATTGGTGAAGGTTCGGTAGGAGGTGAAGTAGCAACATTGTTTACTACATTTATCAATAATAGATTAGATAAGTTAATAACACCAAAGAAAATCTTATTGGGTTCAGGAGATGATGCTATAAAGCAAGAACTTATGAACGCAATATGTGATGGAAGTGATCTTGCTAATTATAGAGCTGATATTGCCAGTATATTAACTACAAGATTGATAAATTTTGCATTGCATTATGCTTCTAAAAATCCAATTACTCCTGAAATTATAGGCCGATTGACATTTTTAATACAAGAAGAAGATGTATTTACAGATGATTTAAAATACCATATTGTAAAGAAAATCTTGAATGGTAATAAGCAGAAGTTTCAAAAGCTTTTGTTTGATAAAACTGTACAAGATTACGCAACTAAATAATAATTAAAAGGGGGTGTTATGCCCCCTTTTTTAAATAAAAAGAATGAAAAAAATTATATTATTTGATTACAATGACGATAAAGATGACAATAACTTATGTATAAAAATAATTAATGGATATGAAGGGTGTAAAATACATGAAGAATTAAACGTTCAAGAAACTTGGTCACCTGTTGGTAACGATACTCTTTATTTTTTACCAGGTTGTGCTGTACCAAGATTTAAAGTACGAGAACAATTTACATGTACAATTAAACCAGAAAATGCCACAGCTGTTTTTATAAGCAGAAATGAATTAAAAGGATCTGAAAATACTTTTAAAGAATACCAAAAATTACTAAAAATAAATCCTGTAAAAATGGATCATTGGATTAAAGAAGCTAATAATGCCGAACAATGTAAATTATTGTATGCATCACTTAGATCTTCTGGCATAGACACAGTATATATGACTGAGATATTATGGTATAACAAATCTTATAGTAAATCTATGCATAAATATTCTGTTAGACTATCAGACCATTTTCAAATAAATAGATGGTCTGATAAAAACGATTATAAAAAGAACCCCTTAAAAGGGAAGATTTTTAAACCTATTAAGAATAAGAGTTTTGATAATTTAAATTATGATATTTATTTTGAAGATGGTTTATTATCAAAACTTAATAAAGATAATTTAATCATTGATGAAATTAAATATGAAGAGCTTCGTGCTTTTGGTAAAACTGAAGACAAAGAAAATGTTATTTTAATGATTGAATTAATGAGTAATTCAGATTATGAAAAAAGTTTTATATATTTGCTACTCTTATTAAAAGAATTCGGTGGATTAATAACACCCCTCAAAGAATCAAAACACGTTAATTTTAAGAGCTTATTAACTTATCTTAAAATAAACAACTCCTTAGCAGATCTTACTATAAAAGATCTAACTCAAAGTTTAAAAATCCACAAAAGGTTTACCAAATCTAATGCTTGTTTAGTATCAATGGCATGTGTCAATGATTATGTGCATTATGCAGACCCTGAAAATGACTGTTGGACTAAAGGCCCCGTATTAAAAAAAAATTATATAACTTAAAATGATTGAAACAAAAACAAAAGAATTAGACTTTAATTTATTAGAAGCTGCTTTTTATGAACACCCTTTTAAATTTAGCTACAGCAGCTTAAATAAACTACTTACGTTCCCTGGATTATTTTATAAAGATTATATCTTAAAGCAACGTGAAGAGTTACATGCAAAACACCTTATAGAAGGTACCATCATTCATTTCCTCGTTTTAGAAAATAGAGGTTTTGATGATCAATTCATAGTATCAAATGAAGATTTACCAAGTCCAAACAATATGCTCATAGCAGATGCCATGTTTAAATTATATGAAACAAGAGATGATGATTCTCTAGAGTTATGTGATTTTAAAGATGAAATTCTAGAGACACTCAAAGAAATGCCTTTACACCAAAACCTTAAAGATACCAAAGATGGTAAAGGTGATGACAAAAGGATGGCCAAAATTGATGAACCAAAAACACAAGCTTACTTTTCTTTCTTAAAAAATAGACAAGGAAGAACCATAATAGACTCTACATTATTAGATAAATGCACAAGAAGAGCAGATATAATTAAAGCTAACCCAAACATGAGAGAACTCTTAGGTATGGATATAGTTGCTGACGGTAAAACGTTTGGTGTTTATAATGAGCTCCCGTTAAAAATTGAGACAGTGGAAGGAAAGCCTTTTGGTTATAAAGGTATAGTTGATAACATGGTCATTGATGTCCATGCTAAGACTGTACGTATTAATGACTTTAAGACTACAGGTAAATCTTTAGTAAACTTTTCTGAATCTGTTATCTTTTGGAATTATTGGCTACAAGCAGCTATGTATGATAAGCTTGTCCGTAATTACTTAAGTAATGTATTGACAGATAAATGGACGATAGAGTTTAGGTTTATTGTATTTGATAAAAACGATCAGATGTATCCTTTTAAAGTAACTGATAATACTTTATTAGAATGGAAAGAGAAGATGGTTGACGTTGAAAAACAAGCTTTATATCATTATGAATCTAAAGATTATACATTACCTTATGATTACGCACAAGGAAATGTTGAACTTTAAATTATGTAAATGAAATTAAAAGCTTTACAAGCTAAATATATACAAAAAAGTAGAATCTTTTTCTATCCGTTATTAGGTATTCGTAGAGGCGTTAGTGTAACACCTATTGATACATTTATAACTTGGAAAAATATATACGATGTTAATGATTACAAATTTATTGTTGTTTATCATTATCGAGATGATAATGATTTTAAAAAGTTTGAAGAACATAAATTATTAGGAAATCCTTTATTTGAAGATTCTTTCGAATTAGATGACGATACGTATGCTTATGTTTTTGACATGAGCTCATATAAAAAAGAATACAAACTTATAATCAATGGAAAATACTCTAAGCTTGATAATAACTACAAAAGAAAAATTTTATTATTTTTCAGAAACACACATGCACACCATGTAATGATTGAAAGTTATTTATATCCTAAGAAATATTTTAAAAATTATGAGAAGCTTCTTAATGTTAACGAATCGTTACTTAAAAAGGTTGGAGAACTATGTTCTTTACCAAATCTAAATAAAGAAACATTAACGATTTCAAAAAAAGTAATTAACTTTGAATCTGTTAATAATTTATAAACCAACAATTAAATAATGTCAGATAATAATACATATGGAAAAAACATGAAACTATTCACTTCTTATTGGGGTGAAAAAGACACGTTTAAATTAATGCCTATTAATAATAACTGCCCTTTTTCTGAAGTAATTTATGATCCTGCATCAACATTGTTGGTGGTCATAAGCAACATAGGAAAACAACAGTTTCAAAATGTTCCTAGATTAGATAATGATGGAAACTCTCTTAAAGCTAAAAAGCCTAAGATGAATGGTAAACCTTATCAAGAACAAAGAGTAATGATGGAAACTTTAACAGAGTACTATGTTACTACTGTTGAAGAACAAGAAGACTTTATCAAAGACTTTGCTGTTAATGCAGAATCTTTTGATTATAATAAGTTTTTAAGAAACATCGATACAGAACCTGCAATTGAAGGTATGGCAGATCTTAAAAAAGGTATTACCGATAAACATGGTACTGCACTTACTAGTGTATAACTATTTTAATTAACATACATTAAAAGGGAAGTGAGAGCTTCCCTTTTTTTGGCTAAAAACATTTCTATGAAGTATAAAACATACCATATAAAAAATCAAGACAGCTTTGTTAAAGAAGTATTAAAAGTTATTCAGGAAGAGCCTAATGAACAAACCTGTGGTAAAAAAGTCAAAGCTTTACTAGAAGAACACGTAGAGAAATGAGTAAGGTACACTGGGTAATGGATTATGAAACAAACATTAATTGTTTCTTAGGAGTATTTGAACATTATAAAACAGATGAAGTAAAAGTATTTACTATAGGGCTTTTACGAAATGACTTATCTCAGCTGTTAGAATTCTTTGATCAAAACATAAAGTTAAAACAATGGCACATATCTTTTAACGGAATAGCTTTTGATGCACAAGTAACACACTTCATATTAGCAAAAAGAAAACAACTCGTTAAACTTGATGGTGAAAAAGTAGCTGGGCTTATTTATAAAGAAGCACAAGATTCTATAAAAAGAAGCAACCAAAGAGAATGGCAAAAATATTCAGAAAAGAATATGAAAATTAAACAGATTGATCTGTTTAAATTAAATCATTGGGATAACCCTGCTAAAAGATCTTCTTTAAAGTGGATACAATGTTCTATGCGGTGGTTTAATGTACAAGATATGCCTATAGATCATTGGGAAAAAATTAACACTCTTAAGGAGCTTAAACAAATTGCAGAGTATTGTAGAAATGATGTAAAGTCTACTAAAGAAATTATGATACATAGCAATAAGCAAATAGCTTTAAGGGCAACGTTATCAAATGAGTATGATTTAAATCTTTATAGTGCTTCTGAACCGAAGATATCTAAAGATTTATTTCTACACTTTCTTGAAAAGAAAACAGGAATTCCTAAATATGAATTAAGTCAAAGGCAAACTAAGAGAAATGTTATTGTCGTTAAAGATTTGATATTAAGCTATGTTAAGTTTAAAACTCCTGAGTTTCAAGAGCTTTTAAATAACTTCAGTGCGTTAAGGTTGGATCCTATGAATTTAAAAGGTCAGTTCAAAGCATCCGTTAATTACCGTGGTGTTAAGACAGATTTTGGATTAGGTGGTGTTCATGGTGCTAAAAGAGGTATTTATGAACCAGAAGAATATATGACTTTAATGTCATCAGATGTTGTAAGTTATTATCCTAATCTAGCAATACGAAATCAATGGTCACCTGCACACATTCCTAATAAAGATTTTTGTGAACAATATGAATGGTTCTTTACAGAAAGAAGAAAGATACCTAAGTCAGATATACGAAACTATGTTTACAAGATTATACTGAATGCTACATATGGTTTAAGTAATGATAAACATTCTTACTTGTATGATCCAGAGTTTACTATGAGAATTACAGTTAATGGGCAGCTTAGTTTAATGATGTTATATGAAAACTTAGTAGAAAATATACCTGGTGCAATACCTGTTATGCAAAATACAGATGGTGTAGAGATAATGATACCTTCTAAATATATGGATAAGTATATGCAAATCTGTAAAGATTGGGAAAAGTTAACTATGTTAGAATTAGAACATGATGAATACCAAAAGTTAATGGTGCCTGATGTAAATAATTACATAGGAATTTTTAAAGATAAAGAAGTCAATCGTGAACACTGGGTTAAAGAGCAGAAAGAAAGTCCTGACAATTTATTCAAAAGAAAAGATGGAAAATTCTATATAGCTAAAACAAAAGCTAAAGGAAGATTTCAATTAAATAAAGAGCTGCATAAGAATCATAGTTTTATGATTATATCCAAAGCTCTATATTATTATTTTGTACACGGACTTGATCCTGAAATGTATATTAAAAGTAATAAAGATATATATGATTATTGTGGATTAACTCGAGCTAAAGGAGATTGGAAATTTAAACATACATATGTTGACTCCAATAGAGAAGTTCGAGTTGATGACTTACAGAAAACTTTACGTTATTATGTATCTAATAATGGAACTAAAATTATTAAAAATAATAAAATAGATAATAGAAATACTCATGTAGAGGCTGGTAAATGGCTTCAAACGATCTTTAATGTATATGAAGATAAGAAGTTTGAAGACTACAATATCAACTTTAATTTTTACTTGCATAAAGTAAATAAAGAAATTGCAGCTATGGAGCCGCAAATCTTTGCTAATCAAATAAGTTTATTTTAAAATTAAAATTATGCCTAGAAAAATAGGAAACGTTGACCGATCTGTATTGGTCAACGCAGCATTACCTGCTGCAACAAAAACATATACTGTAATAAGCCATTCTTATGCTATCAATACTATATTGAAAGAATTAAACGATAATGGTTTTAATGTAGAAAGTGAAGAGTATAAATGCACAACTGATGCTAAAGTAGCACATGGTACATTTGTTATTACTTATGATGGAGATGAAGACCTGGGACTTACTTATAGTTTTAGTAATTCATATGATAAAACACAAAGATTCAGATCTGCCGTTGGTGCACATATTTATGAGAACGGATCGTATATGATAAGTAACATAAATGAATGGAAAAGAAAGCATACCGGTACTGCAGATGATGAAACCGAAGAATTAATTAAGGGACATATACAAAATGCTCATCATTACTTTAATCAATTGCAACAAGATAAAAATTCTATGCGTGAAATAACAATCAGCAGATCTGAATTTGGAGCAGTCATTGGAGAACTTTATATAAACGGATTTTTAGAAAGCAACCAAATAGGTTTACTTGGTAAAGAATATGATAATCCAACATATACTTATACTGATGGAAATACTAATTTGTGGACATGTTATAAACACATTGCAAATGCATTGAGGCAATCACATCCAAGCAAATGGTTAAGTCAACAAGCTGCGGTACACTTATTCTTTGTTACTAAGTACGACCTTGTACAGTTTGATGTAGATGAAACAACAGATGAAAATCAAGTTGATGATACTTTGTCTAGTCAAGAATCAACAGAGACATCTAATGAACCTAGTGTTTCAGAAATTCATGATGATGTAGAAGATTTGCCAACACTACCAGGATTCAATGCAGCTCCTGCAATAGAATCTGAAGAAGAGCCTGAAGTTAAAGATTGTAATGAACTAACATTAGAAGATGCAATTGAACAAGCTAATGATGCCCAACCTTACCAAAATATGGAACCATCTCAAGAAGAGAAAGACCAAATGATGGAAGCTTATAATGAAGATGTAGAAGCAGGAGAATATCCTAATGCCACTCCTGTAAAAGATTTAGATGCTGAAGAGGATGAAGATTGGGACAAGTTAGAAGAAGCGGGAGTTATTGCTGAAGTTATTGAAGAACCTAAGCATAGTATTCCTGGTACAGAAGGTGGCCATCAATTTATTCCTGATAATAAGGCTGATGAAGAGGCTGATATGATTAAAACTGAAGAGGCTATCAAAGAAAAGATAGCTGAAGATGAAGCTGCCGTAGCTGAAGTATGTGATGAAGCTCCTTTTGAATCTGTTACTCCAACAAATATACCTAGTGAAACAACTGTTAATGATCCTGATATGCTTTTTGAAAAAGCTGATTATCCAGATGTTAATTATGATGATACTATTGAAGTAGATGGAAGTTTTTATCAAATTATAAATGAAGTACTATTAGAAGGTGTTTCTTATTGGGCTGCCAAGGAGTTAACATTAACTGAAGAAGCTACTGAGATGCCGGATATTGCTCCGCCAACTCCGATAGAAGTATTGGATGATGTTGAACCAACAACCGAATCAACTGAAGTAGTTGTTGATCAAGTAAGTAGTAATCAAAATGACTCTATTAGAAACTCAATAGCAAATGAGTTAGAAGAGATCTATGGAGAGGTGCACGAGTTTACATATGAACAAGCAGGTAATCAATACAATATTACACTTAATACAGGTGAAACTATTGTATTATCAGCAGCATATATAGAATCAATAAGTTAAACATAAGGGTCAGTGAAAGCTGGCCCTTTATATAAAATTATGACAGATCCAATAAATAATAAATTTGATAAGACTATCTATAAAAAAGATAGCAAAGGTAAGATTAGATTCTTACGTGTATATAATGACGGACCTGAGTTGGTTCAGAAGTCAGGAATAATGGGGACAGATAGTCCTATAGAACATAGATCAACAGCCAAAGCTAAGAACGTTGGTAAGATGAATGAAACTACACCAGAGATGCAAGCTATGTTAGAAGCAGGTGCAAAAGTTAATACTAAGATGTCTACAGGTTATTTCTTTACAATAGAAGAAGCTGAAGAAAAAGGTGGTGCAAATGTGATACTTCCCATGTTAGCTAAAGACTATAAGAAAGAAATGAAAAAGATCAATTGGAACTATGAAGTTTATGCTCAACCCAAGTTAGATGGAATGAGAGCTTTAGGGAATTTTGAAAAGATCATCTCTAGAAAAGGTAAAGATATCACTACTATGAATCATATTCAGGAATCACTTGAAGATGCAAAGGGACTTACTTTTGATGGAGAACTGTATGCTCACGGAAAGAGCTTTCAAGAAAATATGAAGCTGATTAAGAAAGATCGTGGTGCAGAGACCAAAGAAGTTAAGTATCATGTATATGATTTGGTACTTCCTTTAATAGCATTCAGTAAACGTTATGAGTTTTTAACTCAAGCCGTATCATTAAACGGCATGACTAATATTGAACTGGTACCCACATTCCCTATAAAAGATGAAAATGATCTTAAAAGAATTCATAGTAAATTTATAGCTGAAGGATATGAAGGTACCATTGTACGTCATAGTGATGATGGATATAAAGTAAACGGAAGAAGTAGTTCTTTACTTAAGTATAAAGACTTCCAAGACATAACAGCTGAAGTTATTGATATAGTACCTTCAGATAAAAAACCAGAACAAGGTGTTGTCTTCTGTAAAGCAGATGGTGAAAAGTTTTTTCACTGTGGAATGAAGTTCTCTCACAAGGAACGTGAAGAAATATTAACCAACAAAGCTAACTACATAGGACAAACAGCAGAGATTAGATTCTTTGAGTATTCTGATGATGGCTTACCTAGATTCCCCGTGTGTCACGGATTTAGATTAGATGTTTAAAAAAATAATATGAAAAAAATTACACAAAATAGAATAAATCGTATAGAAAAATATAATAAACTTATTATCGAATTGCATAATAAATTATTGATAAAAAAGGCTATTACAAGTACTGAACTAAATAACCTTATAAAAGCATATCAATGTAGTAGCACTACTGGATTGATATTAAAAAAGAGCGGGTTGATAAAAAAAGAAAATGATAAACTTATTTATTGGAATACTATAAAGCCTATACCTAAAATGGGTAAAAAAATACTTGATGAGCTCGGTAAATATAATAGGAAATATTGGAAAACAAAACCGCCAAGAAATAAAAATAAACAGAAAGACTTTCGGCCTCAGTTCATAATAGAATCTGAAGAAAAACCTAGAAAAAAACTACCTGCAAAAAAAGAAAAATTACAAGAACTGCCACTAGCTAAAAGTAAATATGTTTCGATATTATGGGGATTGTATGTTAAAAAAGTTTATTATTAATGGAATGGATTTGCAGGAATTGCAGAACTAGATATAGTAGTTTAAATAGTAAAAAGCCTGAAAGTTTTCCAAAATGGGATGATGGACACAAATGTAAAGTTGTGTCCATAGAAACAGACAGGACTCTTACTATTTTAAACACTATTGAAAATTGTACAACAATGGATTTGCCTGATGTAATTAAGGCAATAAAAAAAGATATACTAGAAAATGAGTAAATCAAAAATGTCATACATCACTAAAGATGGATGTGGAATGGAAATAGAGATAGAGCCAACAGATAAAGAGTCTCCAAAATATAAAGCAATAGCTAAAATTATTGATCCAGATAAGTTAAATCAACATGATAATGATCCAGAAACAACTCTTGTAATGGCAGCTGCAATGCGTCAAGTAATGGACATGTATGATTGGGAAGAAATGTTCGAAGTTAAAACTGTTAACTTTACTTTAGGGGGCATAGGTGATCAAGATCCTAACTTAGATAACATGATGTTAGGGGGTCCAATAGGAGAAGCATAAAAAAAATAAAATATGAGTTATATGAAACAAGCATGGCATTGGATGGAAGAGAACGGATTAACAAATCATCCTGATGCATTAAGCATGTATTTAAAAACAATAAGAAAAGAAGACGATGGAGATAATAAAAGAAATCATTCTGAAAAACCAGAACATACTAAAACTATGTCAGGGGGACTCAGATCTAAATCCTAGATTTGATGATAATCTAGGTACTATGGTGTGTTTTCATAATAAGTATGATCTTGGAGATTTAAATGACAAGTATGATCGTGATGATTATTCATGTTGGGAAAATATAGAAGATGCAATATTTACAAAAGAAAAACCTATTGTAGTACTACCATTATATCTATATGATCATAGTGGAATAACTATAAGCACTGAACCATTTAATTGTAAATGGGATTCAGGACAAGTTGGTTACATATATATAACACAAAAAAATATAGATCTTTTAGGAACCTCTATTAAAGATGATGAAACATGGGGTGAATATAAAGAACGTTTAACTAAACAAATAATAAATGAAGTTAAAGAATATGATTACTATATTAGAGGAGAAGTATATTCAATCCTAATACAGAATCCAGATGGATCTATAGTTGATAGCATTAGTGGATTTCTCGGTAATGACTGGGCCACTAATGGCATGAGTGATTATTTATGTACAGAAGACTTAGACAAACTATAAAGAAGAGAGAGATGAAAGTCTCTCTCTTTTTTTTTTTCTTTAGCTATGTGTATTATCTACGAACTTTAGCTTGGTAAGATTGGAAATTTTGGATAGCCAATGCAGGATCTAAAGAAGAACCTGTTAATCCAAACGTTTTAGCAAAGTGAGTTATAAATTTAGAACCCCCTTTACTCTGCCAATCGTACGGACCAACCTTTCTTGAGTAATTTGCTTTAGGATCTCCAGTAAGTATTTTTTTAGTATCGTCCCATATTACCATATAAGCATCTGTTGTTGGACCTAAAGCTACAGACTTAATGTCAAGCAATTCATTGTATTGTTTAAGTCCTCCAGTTATAAGATTGAACTGTTCATTCTCAGCTTCAACTTGCATAAGTAAATGCAATGCATGTACTTCCATAAATCCAAACAAGTTAAACGGTCTTTCTTTATCATCACTTGTTAAACCTAAGAAAGGCATTGCTCCAGATAATTCCCTAAGCTTTTTATTTCTTTCAGGATCTTTATCATCCCATCCAAATAAAAGACCTTGTAACATACTTATAATAAATAACATTCCTACTTCAGTAAGCATTTTAAGAGCTGCAGTTTTTTCTTCTGCAGTATAAAACGGCATCTCTCCTGAACCTATTGCTCTAATTGTATTTGCAATAGTTTGTCCAAACTCAATATAAAATCCCATGTGGTGATCACCAAGACCTGGATTAAGTCGTGGCTTTGGATCCCATATGGGTCCAGACCATCCCCAACGGTTGGTAGCCATGGTTGTAAAATACCTTCTAAGGTATGATATGAATCTAAAGGCTAGGTACCGTTGTGCTTCAGGTTGATCAAATTTAGCATAAGCACCACCCATATTATTTTGTACTTGATGGATGCGATTTTTCATAAACTTAAACTCACTATTGTTTATAGTGATTGAACCTTTATTAGCACGTTGCTTATTAAACTTATCATTTATAGCATTTTGTTTATCTATAAGTTTAGTTTTTTCTAATTCTGAATCTGCTTTAAGTAAATCATTTTGAACATCAGCTAAAGCAGCATCTCTTCTTAATTCTATAGAATTAGCTTCTCTTAAAATGTTTTTTAAACTATCACCCTTCAAAGCTTTTTCAATAACATCTATAGAAACATTATATTTTTTAGCAAGACTCTCTACAGTATCAGTAAGAGATACTTCATGAACCGTGGGTTTTATATTATATCTAATATCAATTCCTTCTTTTAATTTGATTTGTCCATCAATAGTTTCAAATGCATCAATGTATGGAATCTCTTTAGTTGTTCCGTCAGGAAGAGTTTGTTTGACCTTCTTTTTATACATCATTCCCCCAAACAATTGAATACCTGCTTGAATCTCTACCCATTTACGTGGAGAATATAACCAAGAAAAACTAGCCGCATCTTCTAAACCTGTACGTGAAAATTCTGTAGCAAACTTTTCTTCAAAACGTCCTTGTATAGGATCAAAAACATCAATAAGTTGTAAATTATGAGACTTAGTTCCTTTTTTATATAAAGCTCCTGTAAAGCTTAATTCACCCATTGCTTTATAAGCCCATGCATTTCCTTTTTGTAACGATATATGATTTACATATTTTCCACCAGATGCCTCTATCATAGATTGGAATTTCATACCCAAACTATTTTTAAGAGCTGATGGAATGTTTAATGCAAAGAAGCTAAAAGAAGCACGTTTAAATAAAAGATTTGTAAGATTGTTAAGCCACGGTGTATTACCAAATCTATCAGCTTGTGTAATCCCTTCAAATTCTCTTTCAATTATATTATTTACAGCTTTGGCTCTAATGTTTTCAAACCTTTCTTTATACCTAAGTAAACCTCTATTACGATATTCTTTACCTTTAGCATCTTTTACTGGACGGTTTGGATCAGATGCATTGTTTACAGTTTTTTGTATAGCTCTTACAACAGGAGATGCTTCTATTAATTGTTTTTGACGTTCAGCAGAACTCATATACCTCATCATACTTAAAGTAATATTTGTACTTACATCTCTAACATTTATGTCATAAAGACCTGCAATAGGTATATCAGTTATTTCATTATCAAAAATATCAGCTCTAACAATATTTAATCGATCTTCATGATTTAACCCATCTTCTGCACGATCACCATCTCCTCTAATCCAATCTTTAGCACGTTGGGCAAATAAAGTTAAAGCATTATATTTCTCTTTAGTTTTACCAGTTAATGATGTTGATTGTATTACTTCGAGATTACCTTTTCTAAAACGGGGAAAATCTAAATAAAGTTTACTACGATAGGATAGACCCTCTTGATTCTTAAGATGGTGTTCTTTAAGTTTTTCTAGTAAAGCAAACTTAGCAGGATCTTCTTTTTGAAGTTTATAATAATCATCATTAATAAACTGAAACTTATCTTCATCACTAAGTTCAGTATTCTTAGCCATTTCTTCTCTACTTTTAGGTAAGAATTGACCTTGATTATCTTTAGTAACTCCTATTATAGTTCTTGTACGATATTTTTCTTTAACAACTCGGGCACTATAATCTAAGTTAGGTACACCAGCAATAGTATCAATAACCTTACCTGTAGGATCTTTAATTTTATAAGACTCAATCATATTGCTGTCAGTTGGTTTAACTACACTCCATACGTAAAGTCTTTCGTATTTTAATTCTGTATACCATGCACCATCCATATCTTGGACAGGAACCTCTTTAGTTATATGATTATCTAAAAACCATTTTTTAAATTCAGGGCTTTGTTTGAATAAAGGTTCCAGACGTTCAGGGCTAAGTAATATTTCAGCACTTAACTTATCTATATTTTTAATACCAAACTCTTCTTCTAATGAACTTGTGTCTAATTTACTTAACCAATTATTTAAAATATCAACATAATAATCTGTAGCTTCTTTAGAAGACAATGCTGCTAAATCAGCATAGTATCCATTTAAAGCTGCTGCTTGTAATTTACTTAAACCTTTTTCATTTTTTTGTTTAAGAAGTTCTCTGATCCTTCTAGCTTTTCTTGGAGAAAAAGAAACTTTGTCAGCTTTAGCTTGTTTCTGTTCTTTAAACAAATTCTTTAATTCTAAACTATCTACTTTACTTAAGCCAGAACGGGTAAGACTATTTTCTTTAATTTTTTCAAGTTCGTATTGTAAATCTTTAATTGCTTCTATTTTATCTTCAGTCATTTCAGATGCATTAGGTTGACCATCGTCATCTCTAAAACCATCAGTTTGTTCAATTATTAATTTCCATACAGCAGCTTGATCAATTTCTTTTTTATCTGCATCATCAAGATCTTTCATGATTTCTTTAATCTTGGCAAGAATTTTATCTCGTTCATCATAAAACTCAGGTTTAATTTGTTTCCTGGTATTACGATCTTTCCAGTCATTCATTTTTTGTACCCATAATGAATTAGGATCTTTAGATTCTTTTATGCCTTTACTTCTAAGCTCTTGTTGAAAATCAAAGTATGCATTTTCAAATACTCCTTTGCGAATTTTAAATTCATAAAACTCACGAGACTGATCTCTATAAGCCCTAAGCCTGGAAGCAATTTGTGCTTCTTTGCTTGCAGGATCTTTAAGATCACCATTTAAATCGTACCTACTATGCATCTGTTTATATTCTCTCCATAGAAGATCTAGTTCTTTACCAGCAGCAAGTTTATCAAGTTGTGAGTTATTCACTTCGTTAACCTTTCTAATACGTTCTATAATCTCTTCTCTAGCAAAGGCAGCCTCTCGTCCAATATCATCTTTTTCAAAAAGGGCTTGTCGTTCATAAAATTCAGGAACATATTCTTGATGAAAATATGTACGTAAAAATTCTTTTTGTTCAGCAATTGCCGTGACAAGTAACTCTCTATCGGATTCAGAATGTGTATGGTTATATTCTTTATGAGCATTCTCTACTTTCTCTCTATGCTCTTGTACTTTAGAACGATAATTTTTAAAAGGGTTAAGAAAAGTTAACACTTTTGTTTCTTCCATTTTATTTGTTTCAGAATTGAAACGTGTAATGGTATCTTCAAAAGATACATCTGTACCAAGCTGACCAATCTTATTAGGATTATAACCTGCTTCTTTAAGATAAGGTGATAACTCTTGTATGAAAGCATTACCCTTTTGTTGAGTTACTATCATCACTTCATTCAGCTTATTCTTAATATACAAACCTAACCCACCAACTATAGGATCTGTATTATACAAGTAACCTTCTAAATATGAATTAAAAAAGTTTGCATCTCCAAGATTACCTTTTAGAAGTTGTTCTATCTTCTCTGGTGTTATACTTACACCCTTTTTAGTTAAGCTAACAAGTTTATCTAGTTCTTCTGTTTCTGCTAGAGATAATGTAGTCTTCTTATCTTTATTAGATAATTCTATAAATCTATCATATGAATCTTTATTCATACCGTGATACTGTCGGTAAACTTGATCAATTCTTCTTGGGCTAGCTCCATTCTTTTTCATGTCTGCTAAGATTTGCTCATATCTTTCAGTCATGCTTCTATTCATGGGCTCTAATTGCTCATACACGGCATCTCTTGCACCATCGGCATACATTCTATCCAGAATTTGTTTAGTCTTACGTATATCACCTTGAAGACCCGATACTAAACTCATCACAGGAGCATTTGAAGGAATATTATTATTATCATCTTGTAAAGACTCCATTACCTTATCAGTAAATTCTCCCCAATGCTTAACAAGTTTTTCATAATAATAAGCTTTATGCATATTATCTTGAGTATCTGGTTTTTTCTCAAGATCTCGAGTATGTTCTAATACTTTTGCAACCACACTTTCCATTCGTATAAGGCTATTAGTAAGAGCCTCTACTCTTTTTTGACTTTCTAAAGCATCGTTTCTAAGTCTTTGTGCAGATTCTTTAACAACTGTTTGATATTTAGATAAATTAGCACGAATCTCTTGAAGGTCTCCCCTCATATGTTCATCAGTAAGAAGATTAGCTAATTCTTCATAATTTTCATTCCTAAGTAAGTTATTTAAATGATCATTAATAGTGCTATAAAAATCATTGACATGCTTTTGAATCTCATCATTTTTTACAGAACTTAAGTCTTCTGTTATTTCTGTATAAAGATCTTTATTATATGCTACTATATCATCATCTGATATTAATTCAGTATTTATTTCAATTACCCCACCTTCTGAAAGAATGTCAGCAATAGAATCTAAACTTGTATCAACATCTAATTTAGATATGTTAATAGTTTTTCCAAAAACTTTACGAAGAAGCTGCTTAAAATAAAATAAGATGTCTTTAATAAACTTATTAAAACCTTCCGGAAGCAATTCTTTACCAAGTTTTCGTTTACCTGCTTCATGCAAAGCTCTTACAAGCACTTCTTCTTTAAAGTACATTGAATCTTGATCTAAGTGATCATAAGTGCTGCTTTTACTTACTTTATCTTTTATTTCTTTACCTTCTTCAGTTTGCATTAACTTGTCATAAAGAGATTCAAACAAAGGAGTGTTTTCTTTAGCAATAGCTCTAAGTAATGGATGTGCAAATTCATGCAGAACCATGTCTGTTGTCATTTTATCAGCAATAAAATAAATTTCACCACCAACAAAAAAAGCAGGTTCTCCGTTCCATGGATTTTCAGTACGTTCTGTAAGCATTATAGCTTCTTCTGCAGTAATAACTTTATAACTAACCCCTAACTGTTTAGTCATTTTATCAGCTAATTCAATAGCTTTAGCATTCTTAAGTTGCTTTACATCAAGGCCTGTAATATTTTCTTCTTGAGCATTATGCCTATCTTCAAGATCTGCACCTTCTTTAAAAGACTCTCGAGTTTCTTCATCTTTTAATTTACGAACTTCTATTTTAGCCTTAACTTCTTCAGGAGTTCGTATATCTCCACCAGTTTCCAGAAAATCTTTATAAGCTTCAAATTCTCCTACAGAAGATTCTAAATCTTTCCACTCTTTTAAATTTTTATTAGGGCAAACCATAGTATTAGCATTTAATCATGAAGTCAACAACATCTTCTGGACTTAATTCCATTATTTCTTTTTCTTTTCTTCTTGCAATTTCAAGATCCGTTACTGTTTGTTGACCTTTTTCGACTCTTGTTTTTTGGATAAATTCACCACCAGATGCAGTACGTAAATATCCAGGGTTTAAATATCCAAAGTTTTCAAACAGCTGTTGAGACAAATATAAGAAAGTTTGAGGTGCGTAATAACCTTTCTTATTTGTTGTTTTTTGAATCATCTCTTGACCATAACCATCTTGATTAAACATCAAGACATATCCTTCTGATTGTTTATAGAGCATATCATAAATAGCCTCATCAATAGCATCTTTAATGTTAGGGTCAATAGTGTTTGTAGTAAGATCACCATAACCTTGAACTTTTAAATCTCTAAATAAATCAGGTCTTTCTGCACCTTCTCCTTTACTATAATCAAGTTTTACAGGTATACCGATTGTATTAACACCTGCATTATGAAAAATAGCATCACCTTCAGTTGCATTATTTACATTTTGAGTAGCTAAACCATAAACATAATATTTATCAGGATTACTTTCAACAAGTTCTTTTGCAGACCCTTGAGCCATACCTTTTGTATTAAAAGATGTTGCATAGTTTCCTGAAGCATTTTTTCTCCATACACCTAATATCTTCCCGTCTATAAGCATTTCGTTATAAAAATAACCTTTAGCTTCAAGATTTTTTAACAACCTTGCTTCTCCATCATTTTCAGGATTTGCTTCAACATCACTTTTACTATCTGTGATTATTGTAGAACCGGCATCAAGAGCTTTAAAAACTTCTTTTATACTTTTTACTTGTTCAGGATTACTTTTCTGAACAACTGGTTGAAATCTAGCCGGTTCTTTGGGCACATCTTTTGTTAAGTCTGCAGATCTTCTGAATGTAAGAGTTATAGTATAGTTAGTAATTACTTGACCATTAGGTAAGGTAATAGGAGATTGGTCACCTTTTTTTGCATCATTAATGGGTGTAGAATGCGTTAATTGAAATCTGCCTTTACCACCCATACCAAAAGTATAAATAGTACCATCTTTTGTTAACACTTCATTAGTATAACCTTTTAATTTTTCATTTCCTCTTAAATATTTATCATCGTATTGATTAGCAAAAGTCATTTTACCTTTGTTATTATCTACAATACCTAAACCAGCGTTAGCTCCTATTGTATAAACAATTACTGGGTATTTTTCAGCAGATTTAGACTCAGTTACATCTTTATGAGGATAAATAAATTCACCTGGCTGATATATGTTACCAATAACAGAATCATAATCAGACATATCAATACCTAAAGATTGTGATATTTCATCAATTATAGGTTGTAATGTTGACATAGACGGTAAAGGATTACCATTTTGATCTAATTCATGATAAGCATATGTATACTCACTTACATCTAAAGTATTTCCTTTAGCATTTTGCCCAGCATCAATAAGTTTATCTCTATTTCCAACAGGAGCAAATGATTTTATTTTAATTGGTTTTGATTTTGCAGTAACTCTACTCCACATTTTGCCAAAATGAAACATTTGATTAGCACCTTTACCTACATTTTCTTTATAAGTCTGAGCTTGAATTTGAGGTCTAATGATATTTAAAAATCGTTCTTTTTTATCTTTTGTAGGATTGGTCTCTACTTGTACTACACCATAATCTTCTGATACAACTTTAACATCTCCTCTAGTAATTTGTGATTCGGTGGTTGTAAGTTCATTCCACCCACCTTTAGATTTAATATTAAAACCTTTAGATTTTAAATAATTTGTTGCTAAAGTATCAATACCTGAAGCTGTTCCAATATTAAATACTGCTACACCACTATTTAAAGCTTCATCTATTACTGGCTTATATCTATTTTCAAATAGTTTATTTAAAATTTCATCAGCTCTACTTGAAAAGTTCCAAGAACCTGCACCAAAAATCCAAACTTTATCATCAGATGTAAATTCAGTAGCACTGCCACCAACAGCTGTTAAATAAGCTCCTGTACTTGACCTATAACCAGGTTTTATATATTTAGGGACTAATTTAGTAACATCTATAGCAATAGCTTTTGTAGAAGCTTGAGCCATTTCCTGATCTTTTTTCCAATGAGGTTCTTTTTTAATTTCTGAATTTTCAATGCTTAAGGGTTCAGCTTGCAATTGAGTTGTTGGTTGAATAAGTTCAAACTCAATAGCTACAGCACCATCTTTAAATCTTTCAATAGCAGATACACCTTCTGCAGTCCACCCTTCTTTTACCCAAGTTCCTATAAAACCTGGAGTACCTTTAGGATGAATAGCAGTTACTCTTGCTTTAATAGTTTTAGTAGTACCATCTGCAGATTTACCAACATGTTCTACAATATCTCCTACTTGAATATTATATTTATCCATTTCAGTTTTAGATCTTGTAGTTCTTGTTCTAAACCCATTTTCAATCATATCTATAGAAGTAGGATTAGAACCTAATGCTTTTTTAGCTTGAGAATTTGCTTCTTGTAAAGTACCATACTTTTTAATTCCAGATTGTAAATTTTGTGGTATTGTTGCTTTTGGTTTAACACTAGCTTGTGTAGCTGTTGTTCCTGCATTTGGAACTGAAGCAAATATTACATCATCAGAATTATAGTTTCCGGTATTAGCATGTTCACCTGCTTCTTCAGTATAAGGTGTTCCGTATCCTATAAATTGAGTTGATATGTCAGCTTTAGCTTTAGCATCTTCAGATTTTACAGTAAATATATTTTTTTCTGAATAATCAACAGGTTTAACGTCACTAGTAGCAATTCCAGCTCCTATTTCAAATAAAGGTTTTTCTACAACATCAGACATTATGTTTTTTGATGCTTTAGAGATGGTTCTGCTGTCAGTAAAACTCATACCCACATTATAATTTTTACCTCTAACTCTTTTTGATCTACTCTCTCCATGTATACTATTAGCTCTACCAAATTTTTCAGTATACATATTTAGAAATAGATCTTTTACATCAGAATCACTGTTTAATAAAAAGATAAGATTTTCTATAGGAGATTTACCACCTTGTTCTTTTGGTGTAGTAAGTATAGATATTAGTTTATTTTGAGGAGTGAATTGAGTAAGAGCAAAAGAACTTTTTTGATTCATTCCAGATTGAAGAAATGCAACAACTTCAAATGATTTAAAAAAGTTAGTAATTTCTTCTAACTCTACAGCACTTATGTTAGGCATTAAAGAACTTATATTATGAGCATGTGTAAGATCGTTTAAGTTTTCATAAAGAACATTAAGATCATCACCTTCTAGAGAAGAGTTATTTAATGCAAGGTTTTTCATTGCATCAGATGTACTTTCTTCATCTCTTAAACCAACTCTCATAGATAACCCATTCATTAACATTGGGTATTGAACAGCAAGTTCAGGATAATCATTTTTAATCCTGTAAAACTCATGTGCAAAAGTATTTTTGCTTTCAAATAATTGAAAATGATTATGTGTATTAGTTAATGCCTGGTCTCTTAAGTAAATTTCATAACCACGTTTAATTATTCTTTTATTATAATCTACTTCAGTTTCATCTTCTCGTTGCTTTAACGATTTCTTAAGTCTTTTTAGTAAATCTTTAAACTTAATTGAATCTTTAAGTTTAGATAAAGGTGTTTGAGCCCTTAATGATTCTCGTTCTAAAACAAATCTAAAATATTGCTGTTCACCAGAAGCTGTTTTATCATTACCAAAAGCTTTTTTATCTACTGTTTCAAAACCATAATTATTTCGATACTTAATATTAGCATATTCAGAATTAAGAAATTGTTTTTTAATAGCTGCTTTATCGATGTAAATAACATTACCATCAACATATGCTCCACCTTTAAGCATAGCTTCTTTAGAATCGTAATTTGTGTCTAAAACTCTACTATTATAATGAGTTTCTTTATTTATGTCATAATAATTTAACTCATTTTGAAATACAAAACTAATAAGATCACTTTTCCAATTAGCTACAGTAATATCTTTATCACCATAAGTATTATCAACAAGGTCTTTATCCATTGCTAAAGCATATTCATTAAGCGTCTTGTTATTTCTTAAAGGAAATAAACCACCAAGCAATTTAATTTGAAAATCTTGTATAAAGAAACTACCAATAGGAGATTCTTTCATGATTTTATTTACAAGACTTTCGGGAATTCTACCATCTTCTCGAATTTCTGCAAGCATACCTAACCTACCCTGAGCTTCAAATAAACTAGCATCTCTGCTTGTGTCTACATTGGTTCTCATTTTTATATTTTTTACAGGTTTAGCCATTTCTTCTAATTGTAAAAAATGTGCAAAAATTTCTCTGTCTTCTTCTGTAATTGTAGAACTTTCAGCTCTTTTTTCAAGTGCATCTTTATCAGCAAAATCTATTGCTAATTTACTTTTACCTAATATACTTTTAACTTTACCAAAAATCTCATGCTTTTTAGGATCTGCTCCTAATCCAAAACCAAATCTTGGATTAGTCATAATAGCTGTTCTTGCAGCTGATTGATACCAATCGGGATTGCCATTACCTTTATTTAAAGGTTTTGCAAAAGTACTTTTAGCAAGCTTCATTTGTTTAACATACTCTCTAATAATAGGATTAGAGATAAGATATACAGCATGTTCAGTAGGAATACCAGCTTGTATCATAAATAATAATGTTGGGGAAAGTTCTTTATTTCCTTGAACATCAAAAACCCATGTACCTGCTGCTATATCAACCCAACCATTAATTAATTGGTTAACAACATCTGATATGTTAACATCTTTTTCATTCTTATTAACTTTAGCACTTTTAATATGAGAAAGTGATATAGCATCTTCACCATTTATTTTAATCGTATTAGATGGAAGTAATATCTTTTGTTCAACAAAACTGTTATACTTATTTATTTCATCTTGATTAGCTTTTTTAGCTTCAACTTTCTTTTTTAGCTGTTCATATTCTTTCCTAGAGTAATTTGTAGGATTTAAATAAGCACCGATTCTGTTAAATAAAGTATTATAAGTATTATCTACAGCACCTAAACCTAACGTTTCTTTACCTACAGCATTAGATGTATGTTTATATAAGTTATATCCAATTTCTAATGTTCGTGTAGGGTTAATTCCTTTTTTTACATTTTTAACATCAGTTTCTCCATACTCTGGTTGAATCTGATAAGAAGGATTATAAGCTGTATATTTTTTTCCTTTTTCAGCTAACGATTTGTCTTGGCCTGGTAAATTTTCTGTAAAATAATCTGTAGTATTAGGTGTTACTAATGGTACAAAATTATGAGGCAGCTCTAATATTTTTTTAATGTCTATAATTATTTTATTCTGAAGTGACTTAGAGCTTAATTCATTAAGCTCTCTTCGTATTTGAGTTAACTCTTTATGCAAAGGATCTTTTTTCATGTCTTTAAAAGTCCCAAAATATGTTTGACCAGTTGAATCTCTATGATTAACTCGTTCAATTTTTTTAGCATTAATTTGATCTTCAAGATCCATTAACTTAGCAGCTACACCAGGACTTTTATATCGTTCATAAAGATCAGTCCATTGTTTTTCAAGTTTTTTTAATTCTTTAGTTAATTCAGCATATTCTTCTCTTCTAGTTTTAAGAATTTCTTGCTCTTCTTCAGTAAATAAGTAATCTTTTTCTTTAAAGCTTTCGTGTATAGCATCAAGCTTTTCATTAACTTCATCTGCTCTTGCTTCTAATTCTTTTTTAGTTCCTGTAATCTTAACACCTGAATTATATAATTCAGGCACACCATCAACTATTCCAATATTAGGCATCATTACAGTCATTTTGTCTACATCAAAATCAGCTCCAGATTTAGTAACAATTTCTGTAGGAGGTATTATTATAGAGCCTGCTTCTGCAGGTAAGAATTCATATACTTCCATAAACTCCATAGAGTTCATACCTTGTACTGGTATTCTCACACCAACCATAGTAAGCATTTCTCTATTACGTCCTGTATTTAACCATTCTTCATTACGAATCGATTCATTTAATCGTTTTAGAGTTTCTTCGTTAGTTTTACCTTGCATCTTTTTTCCATCAAGATGTATTGCATGTACTAATTTTTTAAAATCCCCAGCTAGAGCAACCTTAACTTTCATTGCTGAAGTATTATTTGAAGAACGCTCTTCTATAAACTTAACCCACTTACTGTCTTTTGCAAGTTCAGATCTAACTTCCATTAAAAGTTTAGGAAATTCTTTACCCCATTTAGTTTTATCTTGAGTGTGTGTAAGAGTTGCATTACCTGTAAGCATTAATGCTTGAGCAGCTGTATCATTTTGTAAAAAGGAGTCTTTAATAATTGACTTCATAATACTTGATGAATCTTTATCCCATTTAGCAACATCTAAACCTTTAATTTTTCTACCTAAAGCTTTAGCTTGTGTACCAGTTGCTGATTGAAGATCCATAGCAATCTTATCATTTACAGCACGGTCTGCAGCTGTAGTAGGGGTAGCTCTACTAAGTTTAGTATATTGAAAACCAGCTTCTACATTTTTAAACTCAATACCTAAAGGATCTGTATAAGTTCTTTCAGCAAAATTACTAAGTTCAACATTCTCTCCAGTACCAGCATAAATATTAACTTTATCTTTAGCTGTCTTCATTGAAATACCGGCACCTTGATGATAACTAGGTAAGTCATTAGAACCTTTATACTTCTTAATATCTTCAGCTGTAGCATTAGTCCATTTAGAATCACCATTTAGTTCTTCCATTAAAGTAGAAGCAACTTGAATAAGACCTTCACCATTTACTTTTTGCTTAACAAGTCTTTTGACCATTAAAGAATTAAGAAGTTTTTCAATTTTTTCTACATGTAAACTAAGAGATAAATCATATTTAGGATTACCGTTTTCATCAATAAAATCAAGAGCATGTTCTCCAAGATCTTGTCTATCTAACTCTTTTTTAACAAGTGTTAAAAGATTATTAATATCACCTGTAAGAACTTCTTCACCATTCTTTATTTCAGATGTCCAATTAATTTCTTTTAACAGTTTATCTTTTGCCAATTTAGTAAGCTCATCAATATGGGATTCATAAGTTTTTAGAAGCTTATAATAATCAGATGCATCTAACATCTTAGAGTCATCTTTAAGCTCTCCACGTTGATTATATTTACCAAGTTTTTCCCATTCTGTTTTTCTAACACCAGCATCTGCTAGTGGCATAAAATCTATAGGAACTCCATTTTCAACTAAACCATCTTCAATTAATTTACGTAACTGTGTAGAAAAGATTACACTGCCTTTATGTTGATCATGAATTTCTAATTGATTTTTAAAATATTGTAAAAAGATTGTGTTTTTAGTAAAAATTTCAGGACTTTCTGCAGTAGTTTCTTCTAAGAATTCTGGCTTTAAAGTTCTATCTACACCATTAGGGCTATTATAAATTTTATCAAATCCTGAATCTTTAGTTCTTGTAATATTACCTACTTTAGATCCTGATTCAAATGTTATATAACTGATGTTCTCTTCAAGCATCTTCTTATGAATTGCTTCCATCTTTTTACCTTTAATAACAGTAGGTATCATTGGAAATAAAGAATACTTATGAAAAGCTTGAATTGGTAATTGACCTTCTTTAGTAGCAATAGGCCCCCAATACTGTCCTTTAATTACTGGAAAAAATGTAATGACTTTAGTTGAATCAACATCTTTACCTTCGACAATATCATTGTATAATTTAGCATGCTCTGGACTCCATGTGCCTTCAGCTATTTTAAGTTGACGATATGCATCAAAACTAATAAGCCCTTGAGCATCTGCTTCATTCATCTTACCTGCATATTCTCCAGGTTTTTTACCTGCTTTACTTAAGACTTCATTAAGTTCATCAAAATAAACAGATTTTACACTCATATCTTCAATAATACCAGTGTGCATTTGACCAGTAAAATCATGTTTTTTAATACCTAAAGAAGCTGAATAACTGCCTTCCCATAAATTATTATTAATATGATCTCTTATTATTTTATCAGTACGATAAATAGTACCAGTAGATCCTGCACCAGCATTTCTTTTATGAAACCCTTCTTTTATTTCATTATACTGTGCTAAATCACCATATAATACAGCAATTGATTCTAAGTTATGTATCCATGAATTATATACAAAAGAACGAAGCATAGCTTCTTTTGCCATATGTTTAGGGATACCTTCTTTTTCTATAAGTTCTTTAATTATATTATTACCAACAAAAGCAGCTTCATCAAATTTTACTTTTGTATCCTGATATTGTTTTTCAAAATATTTATTAAAATCTTGATTGATTTCTTGTTGTGCTGTTGTACTTAAAAATTTTTGAATTTCTTCTAAAGATTGTCCATTGTTTACTTTATCAATAAGTTTTTTTCTTAAACCTGGATTCAACACATCTCTAAAAGCATAAAATTCTTTACCTGGTTGAATGCTGTCCTTTACATAACCAAAGTCATAGTTTGTTGCATTAGGATCGTCATTTATATCTTTAAGCATTTTATATCTTGTAACTTCTGCCATAATGTGGGGAGTTAAAAGATCTAATGCTCTACCTTTATAATCAGTTCCTACAAATTCTTTTATGTTAATATACCCAGAACCTGTTTTACCACCAGAATCTAAAACTGGTCCTGTAAGTGTAAGAGAAAATGAAGTGCTTTTATCAGCATGCCTCATTACTTCAGGAAAACCTGCATTACTTAAATGCAAATCTAATATAAGTTTAGTGTATTCATCAGCACCAGCCGATGAAGTACCATCACCTTCACCTGAATCATCTTCTAAATAAACACCACTTAAATTATTTATTTTTAATTTAATAGGCTCATCTTTATAGTACCTTCTATTACCATAATCTGGATTATAATTATCTTTCGTTTGATCATTACTACCCGTTAAGTCAAACATAGATCTCATCCATACAGAAGCTTTTGTAAAAGGATTGTTTTCTATATTAAGATGACTCATATGAGGTTGACTAATCAAATCAAAATAATTTTCAGCATCATTCATGGTATTAACCGTCACAGTCATAGAATTATTAAGACTATGTTCAAATTCAGTATTACCTTCAGCATTGGAAACCATAAAGCTTGAAAAGACATCTGAATAATTTGATTCTAAAAGCATTAGTGCTTTATATCGAGTATTCTGATGTTCAGTAAATTGCTTAAAGCTTTTGATTTTTGTTCCTTTTTCATCATTATGAATTTCTTCAATGGCTTCATAAAAATAACGAGGATTAAATCTTCCACTTAGCATACCTCTTTCTAATTCTATTTTTAAATCTTCATTATCAGATAGCTTAAATCCAATAGCATTATAAAATTCAAAAGGGTAATTCATGACATCACTAAGAGTGAAATCTTCTAATAGTTTTTCTGTATTTAAATAATTTCCAGTATCTGAATGAGTAATATATGGATCTGAAAATGGTGCTGCTCCTGTAAACTTATCTTGCCAACCTTTACCAATTGCTTCTTCAGCAGTAAATGCTTTACCTGTTTTAACATCCCATATTGTTTCAGAATGCTCATCTTTTTCATTAAGTTTTTTTCCAGTTACAGTCATTTGAATTAACGGAATTCTGGATTTATTAAAAGTTTGCCAAAAATTAGTCCATAAGCTATGTTCATCATTTGATTTAGAATTTTTAGGAAGACCCATTCTTTGAATCAATTCATTTATAGGTGGATATTCTTCAGCTAATACTTCTAGGCGTTTCACCATTTGATCAAAAGAACTTACATTTTCTAAACCTCTAACCAACCTATTCCATGTAGGTACAAAATCATTAAGTTCTACTACTCCAAATCGATTTGTTTTCTCTACCCAAGCTCCATTCTGATCTTTAATAAGTTTTGGTAATGTTTTTATTAAATACAAGACTTCGGCATTTGCTAATTCTCGTAAAGAAGTTTCATTACCACCTCTATCAAATGCTTGACGAGCTCTTATAAAAACATCATCACTACCATCTTGTACTTCTTCTACAGCATCTTGACCATCTAAAAATACTTTAGATTTATACATATGATAAGCTATAACATCTTTAGGCACATCATTTCCTATAGGTTTATTAGCATCTAAATCATTAAGATCTCCAAAGTTTTCAAGAGCAAACTTAAACATCATGTAATCATTTTTTATACGGACCTTTTTAATAGGATTTTTTTCTTTTTTAAAGTCTTTATATAAGCTTTGACTTATTTCAAACAAACGAGCATATGAATGCCTGTATGCTTTCATTAATAGTTTTTTATTCTTAGTTATTTTACCTGTATACTGATGAGTAGAACGATTTTTAAAAGCTTTTAACTCAATGTTAATATCATTAATTTCTTTCTGTGATGCATTTTTATCTTTTTTAAGAATTGCAAGCTGGTTTAATAAGTCATCTTTTCTTTTTTTCTCAAATTGATCTAGATTAGAATTCTGACTATCTATTTCTTCAGATATGAATCTATCTATCATATCTACGATTTCTTTAGACTCTGAATAATTTAAGCCACTTACTCCCCCTTCTTCAATATCTTTAGATGCAACTATACCTGTAGCTAAACCTGAAAACATAGAATTCCTTTGGTCAAAAGTATATTCCTTTAAATTACCTACTCTAAGCTTTTCAAATAACTCATGTATTACAGCATCAGAATTTTGATTAGCAATTATACCAGATACACTTGATGAGCTAAATAAAGCTTTTAAAGCATTCCATATTCTACGGAAAAAACTGTTTTGTTTAGGAGAACCTTTAGTTGGTTTCTGTCCTTTTAACATATAGTTTCGAAACTCACTAGCTAAGTATTCTTCTATTTGTTTATTATTTGCAGAAGTAAATGTTACAAGTTCACCTTTATAATCTTTAAAGTAACCTTCTTTTTTTCTTACTTCATTATATAAATCTTCTTTTTGTTTTTTAGTAAGAAACGTTTGACTGAAACCATGAAAAGCCTCATGATAAAGATCTGCATAATCAGAACCTTTAAATAATGTAATACCATTTCGTGACCATCCTGCAGCAGCTTCACTATTAATAACATCAAACATTTCTTTATAAGGAATGTATTTCTTCATCGGATGATTTTCATACCATTCTTGAGCTTCTTTTATTTGTTTTTTAGTAGCTTTAATGTCACGAGTTTTAACATCAAAATTTAATTTAAGATCCGGATCATCATCTGTAAATTCAGCTCTATCTATGGTAGGTAAGTCATCATCTTCTTCTTCTTTATCAATTTCATTAGCTTGATCGTTAAGTATTTCATTATTTTCTTTTATTTTTTCGTTTTGCTTTTCTGCATTTTCTATAGGAGTTTCTTCCGTTATAGGATCTATAGCAAAAGTTAAATATGAATTAGTTCTTCTAAGCTTATTATCTTCACCAATATCTCGTGTATTAATCATGAAATTAGAAGCTTTAATGAAATCCATATAAAGCATGCTTTCGTAACTGATTATTCCATTTTCTATACTAGGTACTTTAATAACATTTTCTTCGATTGCTTGCTTTACAATATTCATCTTAAACTGATTGTAAGACTTATCTTGTTTTCTTGCAGTATTTACAAGTTTATCAAACTCAGCTTTACCTTCTGCAATACTATTAGGGTCAGAAAAATTAACTTCTACTAACTCACCATTTTCCCAATTCTTTATGAAAAGTGAATACTTTTGATTTTCAGAATCTGTTTCGTCTTTTAAAATTTGAACAAACTCAGTATCTCTATTTGAAGGGTTTATAAACTGTCTTATTAATTTTCTTCTTTGCTCAAAAGAAATAGGTTCTCCATAAGATGTTTTTAAATCATCAAACAATAAACTTTTTAAAGTTTCTGCATGCCCTGATTGCTTTATAGTTGGACGTTCTAACACAAGCATTGTGTTATACAATTCGTCAAAAGTCTTATTACCTTTATTGTAACGTATATAAGGAAACCCTTCTCTATACTTTGTTGTTGTATTATTTCTTGAAGCAGCCTGATCAACATCTGTACCTAAATGAAGTGTCATACCAGTCGTGTCAATTCCTTGTAGCTTACGTCTATCTCTATTATCTTCTTCAATGTAACCTAAAGAACCACCTACAATTTTTAATCTTACTGCAGCACTTGTTTTGTTTTGTCTTACAGCTTCTCTAACTCTTTTAATACCGTTTACCTCATTCATTAACTGTTGAGCAGATATTGCTATTTGTTCATCTGTAGGCTTTTTTGTATTGTATGTCATACGAGCAAAAGCTACCGCTCTTTGTTGTACTTGCCAAGCATTTTCTTTTTCAATGCTATCTGTATTAGGAAATGAAAAAACTATTTGAGTTCCAGATACTCCATCTGTATAAATTTTACCAATTTTAGTTTCATCAAATCGTATAGGTTCTCCTAGCTTATTAGTAACAACAAGTAATACACCATTTCTTTGTGGGTCTTTACTCATATCAAGTCGAGAAGGTATTTCTATGTTAGGGTTGGCCACACTCATGGCAGTAAGGTATACACCTTTAACATCACCTATTTGAATATCAGAACCGTCTAACCCTGAGCTACGTATAATTTTTTCAAGTATATATCTTTGAATAGCATATTGTAGTTTGGTTTTTTCATCTCGTATTCTTACACCACCTTCTCCTCTTTTGTTTCCTGCTTTATCAATGTAAGCAGTTTCTTGTCCAGTTGTAGCAAAAAATGTAGGAGCAATAGCTTCAAAAACATCTTGTAAACTATTTTTAAAAAGCTTAATTGGACCTTGCTCTTTAATGTTAGTTACAACATCTGTTTTAGTTTCTGAACCTTCTGATAAAGTTAAGTTTTCTGCAAATGCTTCTTCTTTATTTCTTTCATAACGATCATCTTGTTTATCATAATCATCTATTCTTTCTTGTTCTATTATATCTTCATATGATAAACTTGGTTCTTTAGAAGAGCCCTTAACCTCACTAGTTTGTGGTGTTGGTTGTTGGGATAATAAATCGTTTACAATTTCTAATCTTGTATTAATAACATTTAATCTAGCTTTTAATTCTTCTAATCTATTAGGCGTTTCAGAAGCAAGAGCTGTATTTATTATCCTATTTGGATTATCATAAAGCTCACTTGAGTCAAGGTTTAAAACATCTGGATAATTTACAGGGTCTACAAGAAAATCTTCTAATATAGACATTGCTTCAGCATGTGCATTTGTAGAAATACCTAATATATCCGTTATATAACCTAGTATTTTTTCTACAAAATTTAACTTTTTATTCTTAAGTGCTTCAACAAATAAAGGATTTACTAACTCTGCTAATAGCTCATCTTCATTTTTAGCACCATACATGTCTTTAATAGCTTCATCAGACTGTATCTCTTTTAATAAATTTGAAAGTTTTTTAGCAGCATTAATTTGTTTTTTACTTAAAAGACTTGTTATTTCTGTTTGATTATTTTTTACCGCCCCAATAATATAATTAGTTACACCGTGTACTAATTCATGTACAGCAATTTGAGCTGCTTGCTCTGGGTTTCTTAATATACTTGCTCTATTTTCTATTGCACCAACTCCAGGTACAAAATGACCACCATTCCCCAACCCAATTGAATGATTACCTTCTGATGCAAACTTTGTTGGTATTTTTAATTTAATTGCAATATTTCTTATTAAGTTCCATATAATTTTAGTAGTTGCATTACCATGCGTTTTTATAAAATTGTCCAGTTCTTCTGGGAGATAAGTTTTATCTACTTCAATGCCTACTTCTTTACCAGCGGCTATACTTGCATCATTTGTTTGTTTGTTTGTTTGTTTTTGTGATGCGTTTAATTTTTCAAGAATGTCAACATCTTCTATAAATTTATAATTTGAAGACAATGTAAAAGAAGTACCCGATCTCTTATTAAACATATCTAAAGCACCTTTAAGTGTACCTTTAAGTTTTAGAAGTGCAATAAAAATTCTTTTGTCAGATTCTGTTAAATTATTTTCTTTAACAAAATCATTGATAATACTGTTAATTTGACTCTGTGTAGACATTAAAACAAAAGCTCTAGCTTTTTGTAATTCATTCCACTTTTCCTTATCTTTATCAGCTATACTACCATCTTCTTGTCTAAGGTTTTTTATTTGTAATTCAATTGCTAATAAAGCTTCTAACTTATCTTCACTATTTAAACTTTCACCTTCTAATTTTTCAATCTCTTTAAGTATATCACTTCTTTCTTTTTCAAGAGTGTCTTTTTCTTTTCTTAAAGCTTCATCTTTTTCTACAACTTCTTGTTGTTGCCCTTCCCTTATAGCTTCTTGTGCATCTTTTTCATTTCGTTTATTTAATGCATCTCTTAACTTATCAATAGTATTAGGAGTTAAAGCTAATCCAGTTAATTCTTCAAATTCATAAGATAAAGCATCTGATTCAGATTGACCTTTTTTATTTTCTTCAAAATCTTTAAGACTCTTGTAAGTTTTAAGAAAAATTTTAACTTGTTCAATTAACTTACCTTCATCTATTATTTCTAATCCTGGATACATCGGAACAAAATAATCTGTAACCCATGTATCAAGATCAAGCCCATTTTTTTTTATCCAGTTTTTATTAATTTCTAAATAGTCAGCTTCTAATAAAGCTGGATCAAATTTATCTTTTCCAAGTGCTCCTGCTATTTTTTCTTCAATTCCAATTTCATTTTCTTGTTTAGAAAAAGTTTCTTTTTCAAGCTCTGCTTGATAAGCAAATAAAATATCTATAGCTTGATCAATATCTTTACTTTTTAAATCTATATCATTGTTAAGAAGAAATGCATTAATGATTCCTAGTTTTAAAGTATATTTTTCAGCTATTTCTTGTCTTTTTCTTTCAGTTACAGGTTTACCCGTTCTTGTATTAACAACACTTATTCCTGAAACATTTTCATCAAAATAAACAGTATATGCTCCTACCTTATATCCAGTTTTTGATAATATTGATTTTTTACTACTAGGCTTTTCAGTTTGTAATTTTTTTAAATCTTTTCTTAATTTTTTTATCCTTTCCTTTTCTTCTTCACTCTTTATCTTCTTCTTAGTTAGTTCTTTTAATTCTCTTTCTATAGATAGAATACCGGCTTCAGTTAATGTTTCAGCATTCTTTCTAGATTTCTTACCAGGACCTAATTGAGGTTTTTGTTGAGCATTTAATTTATTAATTTTTTCAGCCTTATTAGTTGGAGGCATAAGATATTCTTGGATAGCTTCTAATCCAGTATCGTCATTAACAAATAAGTTTTTAAGCTTAGTTAATTCATTAAGATCAACTTTAGAATCAATTATGGTTTGTTCAACTTTGTCATTAAAAGGTTCTACTTGCTTTATAAAAAGAGGCACGAGTCTAGCAGCATCTAATGCTTTAGTATTATCATCTGTTGTATCTAATACTAATTGATATATGCTTTTAATAGATTCTTTTAAATTAAAAGAATCAGAAGGTCTGCCGATAATGTCTTTAATAACATGTACACGGAGAGCTTCAATTGTTTCATTGGATAGTGAACACTTCATTACTTACATTCATTTTTTAATGCATTAATAACATCGTTGGTTATTTCTTCATCTGTAGCTGTCTCTGCTCTTTCATTATTCTTCTTAATTGCTTCAACACTATTTGAATCAACAGCAACTTCTACAGTTTCTTTAGCTATGTCTTTATCTGATTCACTAACAGGCTCTTCTGGTTTAGGTGCATACATTTCTTCTAAAAGTTCGTTTGATACAAATTTAATTTCTTCATCTACTTTATCAGCTTTTATAAGTTTAGTTTTACTTGAACCACCCATATATCTAACAGTAACCGTTCCTTGTTTTTTATTTATATTAACAACTTTAGCAACGGGTTCACCAGGTTGATTGAGAACTACATATTCGTTAAGTTCAAGATTATCATACTCAACTTTAAATGCAATAGCTTTTTTCTCAACTTTTAATGCTTCATCTAATTCTTCTAAAGAAAAACCTGCTTCTTCTACTAATATAGCATCTGTAACTAAAATATCTAATATAGCTTGTTCACTTGTTTTATAAGAATCGTAATCATTAATGTCTACTAAAAGCTGATTGATTTTATTTCTTAAAGTTTTTAGTTGATTTTTCCTTTCTTCTATCTCTTCAAGCTCTTCAGTTTCTTCTTCTTTTGCAGCTTCTTCTGCAGTTATTGCATTATTTATAATATTTTGAACAAACGGAACACTGCTTCTTTTAAGATTGTCAATTTGTACAGGGTCATAACCAAGTGCTTCTAAAGCATCTACCATATCTGGATTAACATATGATGGCATTTTAGCAGGATTTTGTGCTTTAACAATCTCAGGAGCAAGAGGTCCTGTATCTTTTATAGGTTCTTTAGGTGTTACATAACCTTTACTTATATTGTATTCTTTAATGATGTCTTCTTTCTTTTTCATTCCTGCATCAGCAAACCATTCTTTAAAAGCAGTACTATTTGTAATAGTATTATCTGACATCTTCTCAATATCAGCAAGCTTCTCACCACCATGATCTGCGTTATATTCTTTAAAAGCAGCTACTAATAATGCATTTAACTCTTTATGATCTTTTATTAATGTAACAATAGTCATATCTCTAGTAACAGCTTCTCCTTCTGAAGTTCTTACAACAGCTTTTTCAGTACTTGTAATAGGACCTCCATCAATTTTAGCAGTAATAAGATCTAAAGCAGCATTAAGAACTGTTCCACTAGGTCTTTTTTTAAGATAGTTTTTTACAACGTCAAGCACAAGGTCTACAAACTTTGTCCAAGTTGTATCTTGAAAACTTTTCTTTGTTTTAACAGTACCTAAAAACTTTTGAAATGTTGGATTACTCATTGCAAGTTTTGCAAAATCTTTTACAGAACCTGGTGTAAATAACATATGACCAAACTCAGCTTTTTCTTCAGGACTTAACTTTTTAAAAGCTTCAAAAGCTTCTTCCATTAAAAAAGATAATTCTTTTTTGAAAGTAGTATCTGTATCTAAGCTATCTACTATTCTTCTTCCTATTTCTTCTTTAAGTATGATATGTTCAATAGGATGTTCTGAACCTCCTTGTGCATAATCATGTGATGCATATCGTGCATCAACTGTAGTTTGTGTTCCAGACTCTTGATTATATTCACCTGCTCTATCTTGGTTATTAACAAAAGTTACAAATTCTGCAGCATCTGCTTTTTCTAAAAGTTTTTTAGCTAAAGCAATTTCCATCTCTGTTGCATAAGGAACACCTTCCTTATTTTTACTATTTATTATAGCTTCAAGAACTTCTGTCAATGGAACTTTTGATGATCTTGCATTAGGGTCAAAACCAAACTGTTTAGCTAAATCTTCATACGTTCTTACATCATTTTTATTTTTACTTCGAGATCTTAATGAATAAGGATTTAAATTTTCAGCTTCTATTATTTGTATATTAGTAAGAGCAATACCTTTTTTAAGTAAGAATTCTTTTAAGATACCTACAGCTTTAACATAATCTTCAGAATTTCTTACAACTTGAGCATCTGGATCATCTTTTTCAGCAGTATAATAAAAAGTATCAGGAACAGTACCGTTTTTCATTAACTCTTCAAAGTCTTCTACTTTAAAAAACATTCCTGCATCTGCTAAAGCAGTTAGCATATCATTTCCGTCTACTATTTCATTATACTTTTTTAAAGAGTTTCTAATTTCATTTTTCGTATTTGCTAGTATAAGCTCAGTTATTTCTTTATTTCTTTCAAATGCATTAATAAATTTTTCAGGATCTAATAAAGTATTAACAGCATTATTAGCTTCTTCACTTCTATTACCAAGTGTTACATAATCTAATATATCTTGAAGTACTTTATCAAATGAATCACGATTTTTATAGTCTCCATTCTCTTTAGTAATCAAATCCATGTAATCTAAATATGCTTTCTTAATGTTATTGTAATCTTCTTTAGAAATTTCTTCTCCAACTTCTTTTCGATTACCCTCCATTTTAGTAAGAGCATCATTATATGCTTTAAGCTTATCTCTTTTTTGTATTTTTTTCTTTGCTAGTTTTTTAGATTCTGGACTTGCATCTTCTACATCTAAAGCTTTAATCTCATTGTTAAGTCTGTTTATTTCTTCTTCAGTACTTTTCATACCAAACAAAACATTGAATTCACTATAAGGAGTGTTTTTAAGACCAGACTTATCTTTAGCTTTAGCTAAAATAGATTCTTGTCGTTGTAAAGCACGGTCAAAACTATGACCAAAATAGACCATTTCTTTAAGAGCTTCTTCCCACGCAATGTATCGAATTTGTTCTTGTTTATATTCGTCAGTACCTTTTTTAAAATTTTGCTCATTAAAAGGCTGTTTATATTTTTCTTCGTATATCTTATAACGTTTTTCAATATCTTTTGCTCGAGCTATACTTTTATCAATTCCTTTAACATATTCTTCAGCTGAAAGACCTTGACCAATCTCTTTCATTTCTTCAGGGCTAATGGTCTTCATATCCTCAAGACGTTCAAGCATTGTTTCCATTCTACCATACCTAATAGCTGTGGACACATGTTCAAGTAATGACGAATCTCTTAAATCTTCAAAAGTTTTTCTGTCACCATTTTCTTGAGCAACTTTCATTCCTTTTTGATACTCTTTTTGAGCAACTGTATTAGCAAGATCTGGAGAAAGATACTGACGAGGATCTTCATAGAACTTATTAAGCATATTTACATCCTTAGTAAGTTGAGTATTTCTATCGGCAATCATTTGTTTATAAGCCTCGGGATCAGCAACTTTCATCCAAAGATTATTAGCAGCTTGTTTTCCTTGAATAGTTGCACCAATAGTTTTACTTATAGGGGCAACCATACCACCCATTAAGAATCCGGACATAAAAGTTTCAAAACCTTGTGCACTCATTTGGCTTGACATGCCTGATGCAAGGTATGAATAGTAGCCTCCTTTAGATTCATCACCTAAATATTTAGCAGTATAATAATTTTCTTGCCATGCAGTAATACTTTCTTGACCTAATTCTTGAAGACCTTCAGCTATATTAGCTTTAGTATATAACACACCTTCCTTTCCAATATTTTTAGGGTTCTTTATATATGACCATTTAGCTTTAAAATAATTATCAGGTAAAGCTTCAAATGCTTCTTTAACTCCTTTTTTAGGGTCAAATAAAATCTTACCTCCTCGACCTGTTTTCATTATAGTAGAACCCATGTTCTTGAATCTTCCTCTAGTTAACCCATCAAAAGTCATTTTATTAGAAAGCAATATCAAAGGCATGTTCCAAAGAGCTGCACTATGCCCAGCTTTAACTGCTGAAGAAGCTATTTCCATGGCCTCTTCTGCATTAGGAGATCTCCCATGTTCATTTTTAAATTCAGCTAATAAATCTTTCTCAAGTTTATTTTGAACCATACCACCTTCAAGAGCACCTTCACCAAAAGCTAAACGGATGTTCCTTACATCTCTATAAAATTCACCAAACCCTTTAGCTGTTTTACTAAGAGCCCCAAGGTTTTTTAACTTATCAGCATTCTTAAGAAAGTCTACAGTATTCTCTAATGGATTTAAAACATTAGCAAATCCTATAGCACCTTTTTTGAAATACTCTCTAGCTTTATTAACATCCTTTAACGATGTTAAAGTTTTACGCATATTACCTGCTGCTTTCCAAGCATTTCTAATTTTATTTACACCTCGAGCACCTCGAGCACCCATTAAAGCTCCAACAGCAGCCATACCTGGTAACGTTGCTCCACCAGTAACTGGAGCTAACAAACCTAAACCAAGTTCTATTCCTGCCATAGTAAGTTCTTCAGCAATCATCTCACCCATAATACCTACTGTATATCCTGAGTTTAAGAAAAGATTAGATGTAAATCCACCTAGACCTCCCCTAGAAGAAGAACCTATAGCCATTGCACGTTCATATTCTTCAGCAACTTCGGTGTCAGACATATCTCCAAAACCCATTGCATCTTTAAAACCAAGCCCTGTTAATGTAGCCCATTGACCACCTGCTCTTTGTATATCATTCCATGTGCTGGTATTCTTATTATAAAGTTCTTCGTTATTTCTAAAAGGATTAAATCCTAATTTATCATCTTGGTAACGTTCATAAAATTGATTTTGAACATTAGGATCATTAAGATCCATATCCAAAGTCTTCATGTTTGCAAACGGATCTGCAACAGCATTTACACCATTAATTTGTGCTTCTTTAAATATATCAGATATGCTTGCCGTATCAGAACCAGGAAATGACATATTGGGTATATTCATTCCGTTAGAGGATAACCCATTGGGAGCTGATGGCATTAACTCTGGAGGTAAAGATGGTATACCTGGTAATTCGATTGGAGGCGGCATTGTCGGAGCAGGACCTGCACCTAACATTTCTGGATCAATAGGATCTTGTGTTCCAGATCCAGACATGGTGAAATTATCAGGAAGTGGTGTAGTTTCGTCAGCCATATCTCAATTAATTTAACCCAAGGTTTAATCCATTCTCAAGTATGTAATTTTTTCTAATTGCTTCATTTTTATCAGAAGCTATTTTTATAAGATTGTCAAGTTTAGCAACATACTTATTTATGTCAATACCATATGGTTCCATAAGTTCAAAATATTCCCAATTAAAAGAACCATCTTCTTTTATTCCAGTTTTAACATGACCATGCGTTCTATACATGCCTGTACTTTGATCTCTTGTAATTTCAAAATCTTCAAAAATATCAGGTCTGTAATTCATATCAATTTTTCCTGTTTGTTCCATTAGTACTTCTAGCCCTGTCATACCAGCACCTTGTTTAAACAAATTAGAAGCTTCACTTTTAGGTAAATAAATTGTAAGACCTTCCGTAACAAGTTTTTCCTGCATGTCATCTTTTCCCATCATGCCTGGATTGTCATTACTACCTTTATATTTTTTAATATAACCTGGTGGAAGTTTAATATTTAAACCAATAGTATTAGCATCAGATCCAGCAACATCACTATAAGTGATTGTGGTAATAGGTCTATTAGCTCCTTTAACCATTGTAGAAATATCATTTAACAAAACATCAGCAGCTATTTTTGCATTTGGGTCAGTTTCATCAGGAAGTTCTTTATTAAAGCCTCCTATAGTATATATAGCTTGGTCACCTAAACGAACAGCATCTTTTAAAAAACTTTTTTGACCTTCAAAACCTATACTTCTAGGTGATGCGGGATCAACTAAACTATAACGTCCACCCATTGAACCTTTGTTACCACCACCTTGCATACCTAACCACATGTGTGTGCCTTTTGTTTCTGCATACGTAGTATATGCTTCTTTCCATTTATCTTCTAAACCACGTATACTTTCTCCTGTTTCGGCAACCATTAATTTATCAGCATTTTCATAAATGCTTTTAGCAGCTCCTCCAACAGCACCAGCAGCAAGACCTATAGGTACTGCAAGTGGAGTTCCTGTAAATAAAGAAACTCCACCACCAGTTATTGCTCCTAGTGCAGTACCTTGTAAAAGATTACCGCTTGCCCAATCAAATATACCAGGTTCTTCAACATCACCTCTATATATAGATCTAAGTGCTTGCTCTGTACCAACATCTTCAGCATAGTCTCTAAGATCTTCAGGAGCTGCATCTAATACTCCAGAACCTTTAGCTAACATACTTTTAACCCAAGCATCTTCATCTACTTTATGACCATTGCTATCTATATAAGACTCAAAAGCATCTGCCCAAAAAACACCTTCTCCTGGTTTTAATTCGGTATTATCATAACCAAGAGCATCTTTAACGGTATCCCAAACACCCATTTCAGCTCCTTTTTGAGTTCTCATATCCTTGATTACATCTTTAGCTCGATTAGCATAATCTTTATTAAGTTGCCTTAGTACTTCATTCTTAGCTTCAATATCTATTCTTAAATTTTTAGTATTTGCATAAACGACATCAAGGTAATCTCTTGAAATACTGTTAGCACCTGCTTTAGGATTTAGCATGTTAGGTATAACAGCATCGTATAGTACATCTACTTGTGACCCAGATAATTTATTAAGATCTAAACCTGCACTTTTTGCTATATTATATTTTTCAGCAGTTGACGTTGCTTTTGCAAGTTTAGCAGCTATCTCTTTATATTTTTGTTGTTGAGCAATTTTATCTTTGTTTACAATAGGTTTTCCAGTGTATTCATCTCTTTCAGTTTCAGCATCACTAGCCCAAACTAAAGGATCGTTTTCAAGAGCAGCTAACCAATTTGAAACAATATCAATGTAATCTTTTTTAGCAAAAGGATCATCACCACGTTCAGCAGCATCTGTAGTTCGTGAAAGAACTTGCTTCATTACACTTATCTCATCACCACTTAATCCTGCTTCAACGTTTTCTACTTGCTCCATTTGTGAATTAATCAATCTCTGATTAGTTTCACCATCAGCATTAGGATCTGTGTTACCTTCTATATCTGTTACTGTTTCTGCATAATTTGCTTCACTATGACCTGTTTCTGTAACATTAGCTGTACCATTTTCAAGAGCATTTTTATATTGTAATAATTGTTTTTTAGATTCATGTTTAAATTGCTCAATTAACATTCTATTCTGGAACTTTACACTTTCCATAGAATAGGGATCTTCCTTTACTGTTCTTTCATAATCTTTATATGCTAATGTATGAGCTGCATTAAGAATATCTGTTTGAAGACCTGCACCAGCCATAATGCTATCTATTTGATCAGCTGTATATCTTTTGTTTGTTTTAGCAACACCTACAGTACCGTTAACTTCATCTATAACTTCTTTAGAAGATTCATACTCCGTGCCTGTATTTTGAAAATCTTGAAGAAGTCTTAAGAGTTTATTTTTTTCATCAGGTAATGCAGTCTCTAATTTCTTTTCAATTTTAGATTTTTTATCATCTGTTTGTTTAATAGTGTCATCTATCTTTTCTCCTTCATCTTGAAACATGGCTTCAATAGCAGGAGACATTTGTGATACATATGCTTGTTCAGCAGCTTCTAATGAACCGTATTGTTCTAAATTAGAATGAGTCCAATCTTGACGATCAACAGATGCTTTAGCTTTATAGTATTCAGCAATCTTTGGATCTTTACCAAGAGTCCCTAAAAGAAGTTGTTGCATTGCAGGTTCAACCTCTTGACCATTTTTAGTAGTTATAATATAACCACCGTTTATAGTATCCATAGTTACATTAAGATCGGCATCTTTAGCAATAGCCATTGCCTTTTTAGTAACATCTTGATAAGCAACATAAGAAGGAGCACTCATACCCATAGCATCATCAGCAGATGCTGTCATAAAAGCTTCACGAGCATAACCCATATAACGATCACCACCTTCCCACCATGAACCACCACATTTTTCAGGGTCTACACAATTCTTAAGATATTGTCCTTTTTGCATTTGTTGGTTGAACTGCTTAGTCCAAACCATATCTTTAGTAATAGCTTTATTATCTAACAACTGATTAAATACACCTTCAGCAGCTTCAGAATTTTGAGCTAATGATAAATCCATATGAGACATTTTATGAATGTCTTGCTCAATAGTTTTAAAAAATTTTTCTCGAGCTAAAGAATTATCTTCTCTAGTAAGGGGAGCATTAAGAAGTGAGCCATAAACACTACTCAGTTGTTTTCTAGCAGCATCATGCTTTCCTTGTTGAAATTGTAAAGCACCAGAGTAGAAGTTATAATCAGGTACAAATGGTTGTATCTGTGGTATATAATCAGTTACTCCTTGTATATATGTTGCCATGCTATGATTTTTACTTTGTCAAAAATAATATAAGTTTATCAAACTTCATATGTTTATTAACCTCTTGTATCAGGATAACCAGGTATTGTTTGAGGTATTGCAGGAGATAAATTTTTATCAGACTTCATAACTGAAGCAAAGTCTGAAAAAGTCATATCTGGGAATCTTGCTTTAGCTGCACCATATTGATCTAATAAAGATTGTTTTGTGCTTTTATCAGCTTCTATATCAGGTCTACCACTATCAACATAAGATGTAAAACCTGTTGTAGGATCTACAGCATAATCTGGTTGTAATTTATTCATCACTTGAGTTTTACCTCTATTAGTCCAAGCACTATTCAATTGATTAACTAAATTTTGTTTAGCTTGAGTTTTAGCATTTCTAAATTGTTGATTAGCAATAGTTGTTTTATCAAATAAGTTAGTAGCAAGTCCTGCTGCATATTGATCATACTGATTTTGTGCAGCTGCGTTTTGTAATTCAAATTGATTATCTATAGCTGTATTAGTACGTATTTCTGCTTCTTGTGCTCTAAGTATAGGATCAACCATACCACTTTGAAGTTTACTATATATAGCACCTCTTTGTTGAGGACCTGCTTGTAAGTTAGCAGCTTCTGACATTATCCCAGCTTGAGATCCTATTCTAGCAGCAGTGCCTCTAAAATCAGTAAATGTTGGATCTGCTTTAGTAAAATCTGCTTTAGCTTGAAATGGCATTTCTTTTTGAATACCATATAATGTATCTAATCCTAACCCTATGTTAGCAAGATCTTGTGTCCAAAATTTAGCAGGATCTGTTTTAGCTTGTGGTGGAAGATGTTTAGCTTCTTCTTCAACAACTGCTTGAACACCTTTTACATCTTCTAAAACAGGTACATTATCTTTAGGTATAACCATTTGTCCAGCAGTAGTATTACCATACCAGCCATCAACACCCGAAACATTTTCATCTCCTCCAGGACCTTCATCACTCCAACCTATAGGTGCAATACTAAAGTCTTTTAAAGTTTCACCATAAATATCATCTTGTGATAATTTTTGCAAAGCAATATAAGCACCCTGAAATGCAGCAGTATGTGCAGGATCATTTGGAGAGAATCCCATTTCTGCAAGAAGTTTATCAGAAGGATTTCCTTGATGATCCCAAGCTTCTGCTCCTGCTTCTCCAGTAAGGTCATCTATTTTACTATTTACTGCATAATTTTTAAGTTGAAAATCATAAAAGTTATCTATGATTTCTTGATCTGTCATAGCATTAGCTGCATCAATATCTTCTTGTTTTAGATTCTTTCCGGGTTTTTGTTGAGACATGCTATTACGGTAACTCTGAATGAGTGCTTCTTTAAGACCTTCTGTATTTTCAATCTTATCTCTCATCATACCATAAGCTTCTCTAAACTCAGGCTTAAGATTTTCATTATCTGTACCAAGATCTCCAGTATATGCATTACGTTTCATTCCGGTAACTAATCTAAGTTTACCATCTTCTCTAACATAATGTCCTTTTTCAACAGCATCAGAATCATAACCTTCTTCATTCACATCCCATACAGTAGCATCATCTGGAATATCATAAGTTACTTTTGAAGAAACTTGAGGTGCAGAACTACCACTTGGAGGTTGTCCAGGTTCTTGAGCATAAACACGACCTCGTTTATCTACTACATCATATGCTTGAGCATCATCATTCCAAATACGAGTTAAATCAGCACGACCATATGCACGAATATCACCACCACGATCATAAGAAGGCATCTTTTTAATCTTTACTTTACGTTTACCTTTATATTGACCACCGCTTTTAAAAGATTGCAACTCTTGAGCTGTTGGAGGTTCTGCAATTAAGTCTTCAGGGTTAATGCCCATAGTTTCGATAAAAGGCATAGCAACTGCAGGTATATCACTATCGAATCCTTTTAATGATTCTTGTGCTAATGCCAATGCTCCTAATTTCATATTATAGTTTTGGATCATTAACTCAGCTGTATCCTTTTCTAATTTATCAGAATAAGGATTAAGTAAAACTTCTCTATACTTATTAAGATCATATTGTTTAGATAGTTCTGCAGGTACAAATTTCTTTGGACCTTTTTTACTAACAGTTTTACCAAACATCTTAAGTACTTCAGGATCTTTTATAGCAAGCTTTTTATCTTTTGAAAAAATAAAAGAATTAGGAGGAAGATTTAACGGAGTTCCACCTCTTGAATGTGGCTTACCACCAATTCTATAAAATTCAGGAATACCTTCACCTTGTAAATTAGTAACTACAGTCTCTCCTAATTCAGCTTCTAAAGTAGCGTTTTCTAAACTCGTTGGTTGAAGAGTTCTTTTAGTTTTAATTTCAGGAGTATTTCCCCCGTCATAACTACCTAAACCAGGATTAACAGTTTTATCAATAGGAGGAGTTTGTGGGCCAAAATTTTGGATACCACCATGTGCTTTCTTAGGAAGAGCTGTTATTTTAACCTTTCTCATATCTTTTTAATCTAAATATTCAATTTGACCACCAGCAGCTAAAAATTGTTTAATTTCATTATCTGACATTGTATAAGAACCGCCTTTTTTAAACTGACCACCATATGCTCCAAATTGAACAGGTGTATATTGATCAGGAGCAGAATCTACTCCAACAGGATTAAATGTTGTAGTTCCTTTACTCGGATTTGTATTAGGAGTAAAAACGTTTTCAGCAGATGTTAAATTCATCATGTCTTGTTCCGTGTCACCTTCAGTCATTGCAGTACCTACAGATGCAGCCATATCCATTCCTCCACTTATAATAGGTTGAAATTGTCCAGCATCATATCCTTGCCGAACTGTAGTTTCTGCTAAAGGTTGTCCAGCATATTGCATTTTAGGCATACCACCGTACTGAGCCATTTGATTTTGGCTTTCTATCTTCTGTATAAGCTTTCCTGCAGGATCACCCCACCCACCAGGAATCATTTTAGATGCTTCATGCCATGGTCTCCAAGCAGGGTTCATAGCAGCTACTTCTCTTGCTTGTTGCCAGCTGTCATACATGCTTCCACCTTGAGTAGAACCTCCAGGTTGATATTGATTAGACATCATACCTTGATTTTGTGGAAGCATAGCAGGATTAAATCCTCCACCATCAGCATAGTTTTTACCACCATATTGTTTGTTACCAAACATGCTCATTATAGCTGAAGGATCAAAACCTTGTTCTTTATTAGGATCCGGTTGAGTACCTTGTGGATGTGGTGTTTGGGAATTTGGAATTGAAGCTCCGCTATTCATCATTCCACTTACCATACCCATAGGATTCATTCCTTGCACTTGTTGATTTTGAGTATTTAAAAAATCTGTATTCATTTGATTAAATTGCTGAACATCATCTGCAGCTTGATCCATTAAAGTATCACCTAAATTCCAAGGCCTTAAAGCTTTTCTATTAGCTCTTTTTTCTTGACGTTCTGCTTTACGTATTTGTCTACGTTCTTTACCCGCACCACCAAAAGCATATTGTTCTACAGGATATTTAACTGCTTGCGGATAAGCTTCTTGAAAAGGAACACCACCATATTGATTAACAGGAAACTCTACAGCTTGTGGATAAGCTTCATTAAACGGCACACCTCCATATTGACTCATCATTGGTTGTGAAGGTTTTTGTCCAAACATATTACCTATAGGATTAGCCATACCTTGAGCTTGTCCAAACATGTTCTGACTTTGACCCATAACATTTTGTCCCATATCTTGAAGTTGCCCTAAACCTTTTTGACCTTGCTTTATACCTTTTCTAGCAGCAAGTCCACCTACAATAGCAGGAGCTGCTGTAGCACCTATTGCACCAGCTCCTAAAACACCAGCACCAATTAACAAACCTTTACCAAGATTACCCATCTCTGCTTTAGGAAGGTTATTAGGAATACCACCGTATACATAACCACCGGATTCATCTGCTGAAGCAGAACCTACACGACCTGCTTGTAAATCTTTTTGATATTGTAAATCTTCAAGTGAATTAACTTGACCATAAGGTCCTTGTACCCCATTAGGTTGTGATCTCTGCATAGATAATTGAGGTGTTGGTCTCATAGCCATGCCTTCTGCATTAGTATTTGTATCAGGCATAGGTGCAACAGGTCTCATTTTATTAGCAGGAATTTGTCCAGGGGTAGGTTTAGTAACAGGTATTTGTACATCATTTTTTCTAGGCATTGCATCTGGAACAGGTGCTCTTTCTTTACCTGTATTAAATCTATTAGCAAACATTGCAGCTCTTTCCCAATCAAAATCTGGAGCATTAGGATCCCACTGCTGTTGACTTGTAGTATTTGCATTTGGGTTTTGTCTCTGAGTATTTTGTGCATTAGGTTGTTGACCAGGACCATAATGAGCAAACTTAATATTCTTAAGTCTATTACCTGGTAGCATAGCTCTTCTAAAGTTCATTTCAGACATACCAGTAAGATTTGGATTGTATGCAAATGTTTCTTTACCACCAAACAAACCTGGAGTTCGTGCAGTAAAATGAGCTAATTCTTGTTTTTCTTTTTCTGTAGAGGCATCGGCTTCTTGCTCACCTTTTAGTGTTTTAACATCAACATTACCTTTAGTTTTATTTACAGCTTTGTCAACTTTATCTAATGCAGTTTCGTCATCAGCTGGTGTTGTTCCATCAGCTGTTGTTGTTGTTGTTGTTTGTTGTGTTGGTGTTGAAGGTGTTTGCTTTCCATTTTGTAAAAAACCGGGTTCTTTATAACCCAAGTTAGGGTTACCAAGATTTGGGTTATTTAAATACTCATTAAACTCCTCTGAAGTTACATTAATCATTTCTCCATTAGGGCCTTCTATGTACCCAGACTTAGGATCAACATCTTCTGCTGTAGTATCTTCTGCTGTAGTATCTTCTGTATCTTCTTTATTTGGATTCTTAAATTTATTTATAGCTCTTTCTCTATCAGGATGCCCTTCAGGATAATTTATATTTAACCAATCACGATATTCACTCAAATTGTTGAAAGAAGGTATTTCAATTTCATCTGTAGTCTCAGTTCCATATTGATCTATTAAACCAAGTGCTTCAGCAGCATTTGGTCTCACTGTTTGACCACCTTCAGGAAACATATTTCCACCAAATTGTTTATAGTTATTTCTATACCAATCTTCACCAGCTTTAGTTAATTTTGTTTTCATCTTAAGTCGTTTATTAAAATCTGTATTTTCTAAACCTATTCTAAAAGCATTTGCTCTCTCTGAATTTAATTGATTCAGTTCATTGACTTTTGCAATGTAGTCATCCATATAAGCAGGATTAGGATTAAACCCAAAATTATTTTGACCACCATTGTTAAAAGTAGTTTCCATTCCTCCTGTAGGCATAGGCCCATCAATTAAAGTTTCTTCAACCATTGTGTTAGTTGTATTTTCTGCTAAAAAATTTTTAAATACATTTATCTTGTCTTCACCAATTTTATCAATGTTATCATTTTGTAAAGCTGAAGAACCACCCTTTTTCTTTTTAGACATCTTACGAAATGTTTGAGCTAAGTTATATTGTTTTGAACCAGGTGGACAATCAGGACCTCCAAAGTTACTGCCAGTACATCTTCCTTCTGTACCTCTTCGTTCTATAGAGTCAGTGGCTTTTTGCATCCAATCACCACTTTGGTTATATGTATTACCTCCACACTCATAACAAGGTTTGTGTACTCTGACTTTTCTTTTTCCTGCCATTATATTAAATATAAGAAATTTCTATGAGACTATCACTAAATCTAAAATGTTTATCTGCCTTCATAATTCATTAAATAGTTTACAAAATAATCTTCAGCTGTTACTTCACCACCACCTTTAAAAGACATAAAGCCAAGTTCTTCAGCAGCGTTTGGTTGTGCTCTAGCTAATGGACCTGAATATGCATTTCCAGCAGGTGATCCATTGTCTGTTGGCATAGGGCTAACAGATGATTGTTCATTATTAACATACTTCTTTTCAAAAGCTTTAACTTTTCTTAAGTAAGCATCATTAAGTTTACTTTCTTCAACATAGTACTTAAGATAGTCTTCATCATAAGGTTTACTAGAACTGTTGTAAGCAATTGTTGCTAGATCTAACAATTGATCATCAGTAAATCTATCTTTATACTTAACTTTAAGCTTTTCATAATTCTGTGTTAAATGACCTAAAGCTGCTTCTGCTCCAATCATTACTTCAAATAAGTCACTTTTCCCTGAAAGATGTTCTTTAGTATGACCATATTTTTTAGTTAAAAACTCAGGATAATCTTTAATTTTAAATGCTCCTACAGAAGACTCCCTTGATTCTTTACCATCTGGTTCCGGATACTTTGTTTCTCTCAAGTCATCATATATAGTTTGAAGATCTCTAGTATCACCAGCGTCTCTCATTTTCTCAGCTTCAATATAAACTTTATATGCAGGTAGACCTGATTCAGTAGATAAGTTACTAAGCCACTTAGCTGCAGGTTTACCATATTCATTAGATATAGTAGAATCACCCCAACCAACTTTAAAATCACTCCATATACTCAGGTCCTCATCAGCCATATTATTTAAATTAGTTTCTTTAACACCAATACCTACAACACGATCTTGCATTTTCTTTACTGTGTCTAAAGGTATATCATGTTCTCTAGCTAAATCAATAACGGCATTTTCAGTCCCTTTATATGTCCATTTTACTGCAAGATTATCTCCTGTATAAGTTTTTGGCGTGTATTTATTAATACCAAGTTTTTTATCTTGTTTAGCACGTTGAGCTTGAATACTATTATAGTCATAACCTTTATATTGATTAGGTGTTACAATTTGCTTAATACTATGATCAGCATCAGTCAAGTCTTCAAGTCTTCTTGGTTTACCATAGTCAAATATAATAGGCATTCCGTCTTCTGCAAATCCTACAACACTTGTAGTATGTCGTGATTGTTTTCTATTGCCAGTATAAGGATTATTACTTCTAGGATTTGTAGTAAGAACTACTGAACCTAAAGGTATACTTTTATAATCTATTTTACCACCACCATATACATTAGCGTCTCTTTTATAACTCTCATATCCTTTACCTGATCCTAATAAAGCATTAGCTATTTCCCAAGAATCATAAGATTGATTATGTTCAAATTTAGCTCCTTTTTCTTTAGGATCTTTACTCGGTATGGAATATTCTGTTTCAGATATATTGCCAATTTCTTCTAAAGAACCTCTAGTTGATGTAACACCAATTAAAGGTGTTACATATTGACTTTCACAGTTGAAAGCTCCTTTAGCACATGATGGAGTACCTTCATAAGTTACTTCTCCGTTTTCATCAATTACTTGAGTTCGAGTATTATTTATAATACGGGCAAAATCATTTTTTAACTTATATGAATTAGGATCCATAAATAAGTCATCATAGTTTTTAAGTACTCTTTTATAATCAGGATCTTTTAATGTGTTGGGGTCTATAATAGATTCATACTCAGTATACTGGTTATATCTTCCAGAAGTTTTCAAATTTTGTTTAGTTGTTTGAATATCTTCATGAGTTAATGGCTCAACTCCAGTTGATTCAATTCCTTTATTATAATCATCTGCAGAAATACCAGATTCATCTGCTTTCATAGCTTTTTTAGTTTTTGTACCTAATATTCCATCAGCACCTGTTGGACCAAGGTCATAACCTTTAGCTTCAAGATCTTTTTGAATACTTGTAATATAACTATCTTGTTGAACAGGTTGTGGTGCAGGTTGACCAGGTACTGCAGGTTGTTCTTGTGGAGGAGTACCTTCATGATAAATATCATTCTTAATAGCATTTAAAGCATGACCTTTTGCAGTAATCCATTCATCTTCACCATGTCGTCCTTCTTCTCTAGTTAGATAATTATCACCTTCTTTTTTATACTGCCATTTACCTTGAGTAATAATATCACCACCTTCAGCATAAGAATCTATTTCTTCAATAACGTAACCCATCTTTCTATACTGTTCAATAGCATTATCATCAAGTTCCATGATTTGACCACCTTGTTCTTTAGAAGCTAAAGGTTTAGATCTTGGTTCTTCTGACATTGTTGGTATAGCCATTCTTCTAGGGTCAGGTTCTTCTGACATTATACCTTCTGCCATTCTTCTAGGATCTGGATCTTCGTCTTCACTAAAACTTATACCACTTGAAAGTTTTTCATCAGGTGCAGTTGTTATTTTATATGGAGCTTTAGTAGTTTTTTCTTTTTCAATAGCTTTAGGTGTAGGGTTATTATATTCCTTAGCAGCTTTCTCAAAGGAAGCTAATGTAGGATACTTCTTCTTATCAGCATTCTTATAAGCTTCTTCATATGATGTCTTACCTTGTTTTTTAGGAGTTACAGTTTTCTTCATCTGCATTTCATCAAAAGGAAGTATCTCTTGTTTAGGCGGACGTGTTACAAAAGATTGCCCCCAATATTTAAAACCGTCATTCAACACACCACTCACTCCATCGCTCCCTCTTCCTTCTTTAACCTTTGGATCACCATCAATAATAAACTCTCTAAAATCTGGATCACCATATTCATAATAACCTTGACCTTCAAATGCTTCATAATTAGGAGATCCTATATTACCAGCATTAAAAAGGTTAACAGCTCCATCTAAACTAAAAGAATTATAATTTTCTATATTATTTTTAACCCTTTCTTGATCATGATGTAAAGCAAGTATATCTTGCCTATTAGTTTCAGCACTGTCATTATAAGCAGCAAGTCTATCTAAATAATCTTGTTTACTAATAGGTTGATAAGGGTCAACATTATTGCCACCGTATTTTTTGTATTCTTCAGGTTTCCATGAACCTTCACCAAAGTCTAATGCTGCTTGCTTGTCTTCTCCAAACTCAAAGACTTCACCTCTTTTCAGAGCTTCTTCATAAGCACCTCTTTTATCATCACCAAAGTCTAACCAATCTTTAGGATCTCCGCTACTTGCATTTCCTTCTTTAGGGAAGATGGATGGAAATCCATACCAGTTTTTTCCATCAAATGTTTCAGCATTCATCACTACTGTAGATACGTCACTTGAATCAGCAGGATTGTTATACCGTGGGAATGGTCTGATGGCTATAGCTTTCTCAGCATTGGTTTGACCACCTTCTTGATAATGTTCACTGTCAGCCATGATACTTCCATCAGGCATCTGATGATATCCTTCAGGTATTTGTATGCCAACAGAAGGCATATCAGAAGGCATGTGAGTCATATAACTAAGTAAACTATCTTTTCTTTTAGCTTTAGTACCATGTGCTTTCTTAGTGTCTTTATGTAACTGGGATCTATTTTCACTCATTACCTAGGTGATGTTAAGTTCATTTGAGCTGCTAATGCTATAATCATATTCTTATCTCCTGAAATTAATCTTCTTAACAAGACTGTATTTTTATAGTGACGAAACTTCTTTCTTTCCAATGCATTCTTATTATAGTTAAGGTTGTTTGGATTTAAGTTTTTAATATAACCATTAGCTTCCGTGTCAAATATAGTTCTTTCTGCTGCTAAATTAAACTCCCCACGATCATCAGTCATATCCCAGAATTGATTAAATCTATACTTCTGTTCTTCTTTACTGAATAAAATATCAATGTTTGTAGGATTTATAATAGGGTAATTATTAGCAGTTATAGGATCGTTTTTTGGAGTAAGATTAAGTTTAAGTAATCCAGAACATTGCTCAGAATTATAAACAATAGCTTCATCAAAATTAAAGTCTAATACATGAAATCTATCAAAACAATTATCTGCATACTTATATACCTCCATAAAGTACATGATATTACGTAAGGTATTTACTTGTGTTGCAATTGGTGAAAACTCTACTTCAAATGGATAATCAACACCATAGAAGTTACAATAACTTTCACAACTATCTGCGTGTATCCACATGCCATTATCTTTAGTTGTCATGTAAGTTTTCTTACTTGGAAGAACTAAATCAGGATGCCAATCATGATATCCAATCCAACCACCTTTGCCTCCATTAGTTTTAGGATCCCAAGATACAGTCCACGAAGCAGGTTTAAAATAATTAGGGTCTCCAAGTTCTACAGGTATTTCACCAGGACCAACTTTAAAAACAGTTCCTTCAACATAAGTAACTGTATCTGCAATGTCAGTTCTAATAACCCAATCTTTCTTACAGAAGAATACTATTTGATTTTTATTATCAAAAATTACTTGACAACCTATTCCTACTACAGGGTTATCTAGTAATTCAAAAGGGTTATCTATAAACGCATTATCATCTTTAATTAATTGATATGGTAAATATTTTGCAAACCACCACTTCATTCCTTGATTAGATATTTCTTGCAAACCATTACCTGTTACTTGGAAGATTTTACCTTGATTTTGACTCATGTAAAACATACCTACAGGCGTATTGGCTATAGCTAATCTATTTTGACAAGATCCATATTCATGTGGATACTCAGCATTAACTAAGTTTTGTAAAGGTTGAGAAAATAATCCACCATCTCCTATTGTTATTTTAGTTCCTGCATCAGTTTGTAATTGATCTACACCTAAGAACTGAATAGGGCTTTCATTTTCAAATAGTATCATGGCACCATTCTTACCAATAGGTTTAATAGCAGTTGTTTTGCTAGTAAAGTCTTTATAGTTTAATGGAAGAAATGCTCTCCAGTTATCTTTTTTATCTTCTTCAAATTGTGGTAGAGAGTATATCAGCCGTTTGGGTCTATATCTAAAACAGGTCTCAGCTATAAACGGATCATAAGCTATATCTTGAACAGAGCCCCAACTTATAAAGTTATTAAACAGTTTAGATATACTAAGGCTATAATCATACTTATAGTAATTACCAACTTTAATATTTTCTGTACTGAATAAATCTCTAAGGTTTGTATAAGATTCATAATCGTAATGACGTTCTTCATCTACATTACCCCAATCTCTATAATCTATATTAATTTCTGTTTCACAATAAAAATCACGTACACCTGAATTAAATAAATACATAAAAGCTTCTTTAATACCTAACCTAAATCTACTAGGTTTTCTCATATCAAAAGCAAATTTATCACTTGGTGTAATAATGTTATCAGTAAGATCTTGAAAGAATCCTTCTTGATCTCCATCTAAACCATCAAGGTAATCATCATAAAGATTATTAATTTTTTTATCTAACTTCTTTTGTTTTTTTCCAAGCTTTCTTTCTGTTCTTCTAATTTCTGTATTCCACTTACCTCTTTGCTCATATAAATATTTAGCAGCTGCAAAACTATTAGTACCAAGAAGACCACTTAAATTTGGACAACTTGCACAACCATCCGTATAAGTATTATTGCAATCGTCATAATTAGAATCTGAAACAGGATTAGTTACAGAACCATCATTACATGCATCATAAGTTGTTGTTGGTGGGGGACCAAGAGTTTCATCACTGGTATTTACAAAACAAGCACAATCTTTTAGAAACTCTAAATAAAGATCTAATTGAAAAACTTCTTCTTGAAGATCACATATTTCATTTAAATCAGTTTGACTAAATAAACATTTACTTATAAAATCGTTTGGAGCAACACCCCAAGTTTGATTAGGAAGTGTGTGATCACAATCACATGCTGCTGTTGGATTATTGGGGTTATAATTAAGAGAATCGGGACTATTAACTCCTTCTTGTAACATAAAAGGATCAAAGTCTTGAGGAGCAGCATCATTAGTATCAAATACAGTTCCTAAACTTTGTACAAATTCACCAACATCAAACTTATTGCTATTCATCCAAAATCTAGGATGTGTTATCATTTTACGTAAACGATAATCAAACTCTGATCCATCCGGTTGACCTTTAAGCCAATCATAGAAAAAGAACATTGTATTCTTTTCTGTATACCTTCCTATATAAGTATCACCATTAAAAAGTATTTCAGAAGTTCCAGTATTTAAAGGAGTTGAGTCTGTAGATACAGGCACTTGAGTAATACTAGCAATTTGCCCATACTGATTATCTAAACGTTGCTTTATTGCTACGTAATGTGACGAAGCATTTCTTTGAAATTCTGTATTAATAGACTCATCATCTTTCCATTCTTCACTATCAGTATCTCTATCGAAGATATCAGAAAATAAAGCTTGAGAGTTATCTATAAGTTGATATGGAACATTAAGACCTTTTTCAAGTTTTAATGCTACAGTTCTTGATCTAAAGATGTTATTAATTCTGAAATCTTGTGCAAAATCTTGTAGCTCAGGATTCAAATAATTTTGATCTGTTATACCTCTACGTATTTGACCTATGTCTGGACGAGCAAAACGATCATAGTAACAATGTGATGTTTGTTGTAAAGCATATTGTCTGTATGGAGTAAATGCATATATAATATTAAGCATCTTATCAATACCTTCTCCCCAATAAGATAAGAAAGCAGGTATGCCTTGTATAGCTCTTAAAATGCCAGGAGTTGATCCCCAAGCACTATCTTCACGACCAAAAGATGTTTGACCACCACTACCGCCAATAGCTCCTGCAATATTACCTGAAGTATTTAATGCAGTATCTCTAACTTTATTTGAATCTAATCCAACTACACTCATAAGCATAGATAACATACTATGTTTTAAAGTTAAGTTAATGGCTTTATTTGCAATACTTGCTCCGGCATTAGCAACTGTTTGTAGTACAGCTTGTGGTGCAGATGGTCCAATCAATCCTGTAGTACCTGTTGCTACACCTATTTGTGCATAAGTTCCTCCGAAATCAGTTTTAGGAGCTGAGTGAGATGTAGATTTTTTACCTTCAGTAGAAAGCATAGCATAACCAACTCCGATTAAAGCACTTACAAAGAAGGCTGTATTAGATATAAATTTATGTCTTGGATGATCTTTAGGAAACTGATGTTTACCAACCATTGTTCCATGCAACTCACCATATACTTTAATTTCTTTAGCTGATAAAAAGGGATCTCTAAAGTTAGTCTCTGGTGAATGAAATGTCACCATGTCTTTCATTATATTATTACCTTCAGGATAATTTAACTGATTTGCTCCTAACGGAGAATCATCTTCAAGATAAGCATTCCAATCATTAAGAGCACCCTGTGCATTATTAAACAAGCTTGTATTATCTCCTTTTACATGACCATTATATTCAGTTGCTTGACCACTTAAAAAATGATCTACTACTTTAGTACCATTCGACCCTTCAAAGTTTGGGTTAACAGCTGTAGGGTTATAAGGATAATTAGGATAAAGAAATGTTTTAGTAGCTTCTTTATCTGTAGTACGATACTCTCGTAAGTTATTAATCATGCCCTTTGCAAGAACTGATTTATTACCTTCTCGAGATCCTCTTAATATTTCATATCCAACAACATTAGTAAGAGGAATGCCATTGTTATCTAATGGAGCTTGTATATTATCAAATTGCACACCCATAACTCTAATCTTTTGACCATTGATTGGATCATAATGATTAGTAATCATATCAGGTGATGTATCTGTTGCGTTATCTGGAAATCTATGATGTCTTATGTTTTTTCCACAAAGATCGTAAGCAACATTTCCTGTATTAGCATTCCATATTTGAGGTTTATCATCATCATAAAATTCAGATGATTCCCAATAACCCATTTCACCACCACCTAAAATCTTACCTCCATCAGGAAGTATAGTATTTATACCTGGATATAATGGATCTACAGTAGCTGTATTATATACATTCCATTCTTGAGGTTGAGGTATTATAAGGTTTCCTTGAATGTCTGTTATATCAGAATCAACAACATCGTCACCTGAAACAAAATTAAAATCACTAGCTTTTCCAAAACGACCAGGTATATGATAACTTTTGCTTCTATCTCCTGTATTATATTTCCAACGAATAAAGAAAGAGTAAATCTCATCTCTCATATAAGATGTTTCAGTTCCACCTTTTCTATAGTAATCTGAATCATATTCAACAGAGACCCAACTAGTTTTAATTTGATTTGCTAAAGGTTGATAATTAAAATCAAATTTTTCAGTAGGTCCTGTACGAACAAGATATTGACCATTTCTAAAAGTAGCATCTGTTTTGTCAAAAACAGGATTTTGAATAAGGATTAAACTTACGTCAATTGTAGGAAGAGATTCGTCTATTTGGTCAATTGATATTTTACTTTGACGAGTAGAATAAACACCTATTTTTCTTGCAACTGTATTAAAATTAGCAAACTGTATTAAAATTAATTCAAATTCATCATACTCTTGATCAGCTTCTTCAATAAATATATCTAATGAAGATGCAATGTTACTATGTGTAAATAAACCTTGTACATTAGAAGGTAATGAATAATCAGTAACTTTTACACCATTAATCAAATAAGCCCCTACAACATAATAAGAACCGTTTATAAGCTGTCCAGAAGATTGTCCTGTAGTTACACGAAAGGCAAGATCTTTAATTATTGGAGCTAATCTAATCTTATCACAATCTAATTTATTTGTATCAATAGTAACATTACAGTCAGGATCTGTATTATTAGGATCGGGTTCTTGAATCCACGGAACATCATCAAGATTTAATAATCTTGATGGTTGATTGCCATCATCCCAATAAGCCTGCCTACCACAATCAAATGTAGTTCTTCCTACACCTTTAATAAGATTGTTTTTATTAAAGCCAAGACATTCATCATTTACTATAGTTTCATATGAACAATCATCTTCTTTAAAAAGACCTATTTCAGAATCAATATTATTTGTAGAATAAATAGCCCATTCATCTGCACCTAAATGTATATTGCCAATAATAGTATATGGAATAGCAGAACATAAATAATTAGAAGCTTCGTTACTGAGCTCTAAAAGATCTCCTACAATTGTATTAGTAACTGCATTACGGGCTTGCGTCCATTGATTAGGACCTTTGTGAAAACCATTAACATCTTCAGTAATGTTGCTATCAAAACTTCCACTTTGTCCAGAACTAGTATTAACAGGCTTTGCCATATTATCTTATATTAATTCGTGGATAACTAGCAAACATATCATAGTATTTAGAATATTGTGCATTTCTATTAGCTTGATATAATTCTTTTAATTCACCAAAGTTTGGAGTGTTTACAATAGATAATGCATTATTTCTAGCAGCTCTATATCTTTGTTCTATAAGTTGAATTTTATTAGGATTCATTTCCTCATCATTCATCACTAGATTCTCTATAATCCGTTGCTTAAGTGCGTATTCATAATATTCATTAATCATATCATGGTCCACTACAAGCAGATTGCCTTCTTCATCTTCGAGATGGCCTTGATAATTTAAATACACTTTACCAGAATCAAAACTTGTATATAACCAACCATCTTTAAGTACAGCTGTCATAACGCTATCCCAATATAAGTTAGGGCAATTGCCATTAAGATCTTCAGTATTTTGAGTTATTCTAATAGGTTGAATTCTTCTATAGTTTCGTGTTTCAAAATTTAAAACTTGAGTTAATTGAACAAGTTCTCCATTACAGTTAAGTGTACAAGAATCTGGATTACTACAACAACTATTGCAAGGTTGGCAATCAAGACACGGTTCACCACATTGAGCACATGGGTCACATGGATCACATGGTTCAGGATCTAAAGGAATGTCACATAAGTCAATTACTTCGGGAGGTGCGGCTTGATATTCAGGAGTAACTTTACCTATAATCTTTTCTTCTACTTGAGTTCCTTGGGGTAAATATTGTTTTGTTTGATAATCACCAACACTAAGAGCAAAGTTTAATGTATAAAAATCATTAGGCATTCTTACTTTACCCTTCTCAACTTCAAGAATTATTTCTTTTGTTTTATTAATTCTAAGACCGAGATCATAACTTACTCTTTTAGCTACTTTAATAACTTCTTGCGGATCAATTAAATCTTCTAATTGGTACTTTTTAAAGTCACTCATAACATCAGCTAAAAGCACATCAAAAGTTCTGTATTTAAGTGTATAGTTATTTGCCATTATCTCATTATATTTTGTCCATCATCTGCTCCATCAGATGGAATTTGACCAGCAGTCAATACTTCTTGACGCACCATTTGCTCTATTTCTGAAAAAAGTTCTTCAGGAATAAGAAGATCTCTATCTTGTTCATTAATGCATTTAGTAGGATCGGAGTTGCAACCTAATCCCGTAATATCTTCATTAAAGATAGCACTAATACGTACAGCTTCCCAAGTAACATTAGGAATATAAATATAATTATCAAGAAACCAATAATACTTCGATTTGTTATATTTAAAAGTGCTAGTTTTAGTAAGATTGCTATAAATCATAGGCTGTGTTTCAGTAACACCTTCAGAATAATCTACACTAGAAACAGATCTAATAATAGGCCCTGAATCAACGCTTACTATATCTGGTAATTTATCTTTACTTCTCATAAAAATGCAGCCTGTATTAATGTTTAAACAACAAGCTTCAACACGATCAACTTCTATAAGTTCTACACAAGGAAGTTCTTTAAATAAACTTTTATGTTTATAAAGACTTATACTCATTGACTCTCTTTTTATAAGAGTTTTAGCATACTTGTTAATAAGACTATAAAGATAACGATCCGTCATAAATGGATCTTCTTTAACAGTTTTTAAAGTGTTACGTACTCTGGATATTGCGTTTCCTACTGTCTCCATAGTTATAATTTAAATTCGTCATAATTTTCAGGAATGACAGGTTTAAAGTTTTCAATATTTGATTTTTTACGATATCTATCAAACATATTCATTATTTTTTCTGTAGGAGCTACTTCTATATATTTAGCCCAATCTTTTATGTAAGCTTCCGATGCGGCCTTCCTAAAAGTTTTTACTGCTTTAAAAGCCCACACTTGTTTATTTTTAAACGGATACTTTGTATTTTGGTTTGTATAAAAAATTTTAAGAAGCTTATTATCTGATTCCCAATTATGATGTTTTGTATTAAAACCTTGTTCATAAGATTTCTTATAATCAATGTTATTTTTTTTAGCAGATGAACAAGTACCCATAAATATATAACCTAACCCATCAGGCAATTCTACACCATTACGATTTTCTATAATACCTTTAGTAATATTAAAATTAAAAGTTGTAATAATTTTTTTAAATTCCTTTATAGTTAAATTTTTATACTCCGGATATTTTTTTTTAAATTCTTTTAATAGTTCTCCATTTAAAATGCTCATTGATTTATTTCTAAATCTTGGAGCATTTAAATCTGGTTTTTTGAATTTTTTCATAGTAGTACTGCTAATATAATATAGCTAATTTTTCTGTGCTATGCAAATAAACAAGCTAAGTGTAAACATCAAAGATAATAAAAAGAAAACCTCTAATCCTAAGATTAGAGGTTCCCCATCGTCAGCCATAGTATAAACCAACAAACCATGACACCTTCAAGTGGTTGGTCACTTAATATTTTAAGAACATGCTGTACTTACTATTACAGGTGAACCAGTAAGACTACCTTCATCAATATATAGTGTATCTTCTAATATGCAATTTAAATCGTAAAGATTGCCTCCTACTATTTCTTGAGTGATTAGTTCTTCACCATTATATAATGGATGTGAATCATCCCAACAAGCTTGAAAGCTTATTGTTCCTGTACCTGTAAAACTTGTTACGTCAACTGTTACATTATTACATCCTTGACATTTACAACCATCTGTACCTGTTTCTGCATAACCTGTAGGTAAACCTGCTAATGTAGAAGAATCAGTACATAACTCTAAATCATCTCCTAAAGCTAAAACATATTCATCACTGCCTGATATTATTTGATTTTCTGCACAAACAAAAGCGGATAAATCTAAAACAGGACAAAATCCCATATTAGCAACATAAGCTGGATCTGAACCACAACTCGGAACAGTAGGAGAAGTTACAACAGGTGCTGCTTTATAAAGACCTGGGTCATTAATAACATAACTTACTACTATACCTCCAGTAACAGTTACATCTATATCTGCAGGTAACACTTCATCACCAGGAGTAACTTCAGCAAATGCTAGAGGATATGTTCCATCAGTACATGAACCAGCAGCATCGGTAATTGTTATAGTTTGTATAGGGACAGATTCACAAGTGATTGTTGTAAAAGTACACGGATCTGTTTGTTGTAATAAATCTACTGTCCATTGTATAGCTAAATCAGGAATTCCATCAACAGGTGATAAATCATCTTGTACTTGACATGCTGCTATAATATATCCTGTATATCTAATACCTAAATCAGCACAATAAAGGCTTCCTGGTATATTTATATCAACTGTTTGAGGACCTGGGGTAACAACATTAACTGTAATAATAGTGTATGTAGAAGGAGCACTATCGTAAGTTCTGTATCCTACATAATGATCACCTGAAGTATTTGCTTGAAAATTTATTGTAAAATCTGCCATCTTGGTTGGTTATATGATGTTAAACTGTATTGTTACACTTGTTGCAGCACCTCCTGTAATAACAGCTTGATGTGTAGGATCTAAAGCATTTGTTGCTAAACCTGTTACTTGTACTTCAAATTCACCATCACCTAAATGAGTAGCTGTTACACTAGTTACTACAGTAGTATCTAAATCTTTTACATCTGCATCATAACTAATTGCAGCACTTGCGGTAAAAGTAAGTGTAACGGATGTACTTGTTTTAGATTTTACTTTAAGGTTTAAAGGAGCATTAGCAAGTGGAGTTCCTGCAGATATAATCATTAATTGTTCTAGTACGGTATTCCATCTTGCACCTTTTGCTACAATCATAATACCTGAACCAGGGCCTGTATCTACAGTAATTTGGTCATTACAATTAGCAATGCAATCTGCACAAAATACTTCTGCACAAGGTTCACCAGCACAAGGTCCTGACTCATTACATGGTGGTGGAGTAGTTAGAGCTTTATCTCCACATCCACAAGGCACCGCATGTCCACATTTTTTAGTTGTACTCATTATATATATATTATGGATAAATTCTAACTTCTATAAAATTATCTTTTAACAAATCATCTCCTTGAAAACCAGTAATGTGACCTACAGTTCTAACGGATAATTCTGTAGTAGAATTTACATCAGTCACAATGTATGATGGGGCAAAAGAATTTGGAGCACCTGAAATAAATGCAAGTTTATCATCTGCAAATATAGGAATGCTTGATGTTAGAAGATAGCCACCTGGAGCTTCTCTAGTCCATGTTAAAACAGCACCTGTTTCATTTAATAATTCTGTAGGTTCGGGAGCATTCGTACTTGTTTGAGTAACAATTGCTTCATATCTTGTATAACCCAATGAACTGCTTAATTGTGATTTAAGTTCTTGCCAACTAACACGTTCAGGAAAGAAAGGTGTACTACCTGCACCATTTCCTTCTCCTTTATATGAACTGAACTTAATTAAATCCTTGTCATTAAATGATATTTTTTTATCTAAATTAGGTGTAAAATCTTGCATAATTTAATTTTTATGGATGAGGATAACCATTATAAGCTACTATCCATCCTTCAATTGTTTTTCCATCTTGATCACCTTCTGGATTTGTGTAATCAATGATTGGGGCTTGTAATGTAGGTGCTACACATGGGTAAGATAAAGTTGTAAAATCTTCAAAATCACAAGGTAGACCATTTATAACAACACGTATTTTGTAAGGAATTCCTTCCAGTAATCCACTAAAGGAACCATTAGGATTAGTACTTGTAATACTTAATGCTTGTGTAGCTATTTGTACAACACCTGTAGCATCATAAATTTCCATAGTTACAATTGTTACAATTGTACCGTTCCAAGTAAATGAGTAATTAACCCCAGTATAATCAGAAACTAAAACTAAGTTTGGACAAGTGTTAGTTCCTAAAGCAACTACTTGTACTACATTTTGACAAGTAGATCCTGTAACAGGGTCTACAAATCTATAGGTAACCTTAACAACAACATCGTTTGCACCATTAACTCCTGTAAGAGTAATGATTTGAGGCTGTGCAGGATCATAATAAGTATTTTTAATTTGGACACCATTGATTACTTGGGGCCCACCGCCTCCAACATCTGTAATTTCAATACTTGAATAAACAGGACCATCAACATAATTAGAAGGAATGCTTCCACTATAGTCTAATCTTAATTGTGTAGGATTATTTAATCGAGCATCAATATTAAGATCTATTGCACCGCATCCAGTATCACAACAATTATTTTGTATAAGTGTCACGGCACCTCTTATATCACAAACAGTTTTCCAAAGGTTGCTAAATGATTGAGAAAGATCAGAAGGGCTGCTATACCATCCATCAATTTGATCCATTGTACCAGTTGCGTTAAGCTGATCTGCTGAATTTAATCCAATGCAAGCTGCTTGAAGAGCTGTTATTATATCTACTTGGTCACCTGTTGCAGTTCTTAAAGAACAAAATTGTGTTTCTAAAGCTGACAATACTTCATCTAAATCAGTTGGTATTGCAGGAAGAACACATGCAGGTGTAATTTGTGGTAAAGGTGTTGGTGTAGGATCAACTGCTGCTTGTTCTAATGCACTAATACGTACATTATAATCAGCTAGGGTAATGTTTATAGTTCCAATTTGACCTATAATAGTACAAACTTTATTTCCTATAGCTAATACATAATCTTTAAGTTGCATTGTTGTTATAACATCTCCTTGCGGATTATTATAATAAAAATCACTACATATGTCAACTTCACAATCAGGACAACCAGCTTCTGGATTTGGAGAAACTATACCATTATCTTCACAAATTTTTTCAATTAAAAGATTAATTAAATCTTTAAAATCTTTAGGTGCACATTCAGCTAAATTAAAACAAGATGTGTCATAATTGTCTATATTAAAAGTTTCTAATAACGTGCATAATTCTGTAGCTAATTTATCAACTACAGTGCTAATGTTATCTCCTTTACATAAATTGATACAATCAATATCCGGTCCCTGCCATATTACACAGTTACTAGACATTGGATCACAACCATTTTCATTGCTGTTTGTAGGTTTCATATTAATAGCATTGTATTATATAATATACATAAATCTTTTTACTTAATTTATAAACTTTTGCATTTTTTAAATATTACACGTTTCATTTTCTGTATAATCTATATTATTATCAAATGTTGGTGTTACTATCGGATTAAAACATAAAGTTTCATTTTCCACAACAATCTTTGTTGTAGAAATAAATCCTGTACAAGGAATATAAGTTACTACTGTTTCTACAGCAGGTGTTCCAAAAGTCCATTGTTTACATTTAGGTAAACATGGATCTTTAAGAGCATTAAGGTCTAAAAGTTCTTTTTTAAGCAGCCACTTTTCATTATCTTGTTTATTACAAAATTCTACTCCATATCTTTTAGTAGCCATTTTTTGATAAATGAGTTCTGCAAATTTTGCATTTATTTTATCATGATATACTTCTTGTTCAATATTACTCACAACTAGATGTATTAGGAGTTACACAATCAGGTACGTCATAACCAGGTTCAACATCTCTACCTGTTTTAAGCTCTTCTTCTGTTCTTGGTTCTACAAAATTACATTTAACACAATCATCATAACAATCTATAACAGTTATTGTTGGTTGTGGATATGTTTCTTCACGACAAGTATATTTTTCTACTCGAGCACATCTTTCTACTGGAGAAGGAACTTCTGTAGGATCCGTCCATTTAATAATTTTTCCTACATAAGATAAAAAACTAAGATCTGTAGTTGAAACAGTCATGTAACCATCACAATCAATAAGTTTATAACAAACTGCACCGCAAGTCTCACAATCAGCATATGTATTAATTATATCAGCTGCTGTTAATATCTCTGATGGTGGCACACTTTGAGCAGTTTCACAATCATCTGGGGGTAAAAAAGATACAGACCAACAAGTTTCAGAATCAAATGCAAATACATATGATAAACTTTCATCTAAAGGTGTTTCTGATTGATTCCAAATTATTTCTTTTATGTTTAAAGGATCTAAACAATCAGTTATTTGATATCTTATATTACATACATTACATGAAGTACAGCTAGTTGTAGATTCAATTGTAACGTCTATATAATCTTCTGTAGTTTCTGTATAATTTGTAAAATACCAACATTGATTTTCTATTGCAGGATCTCCACCAAGTGTTACAACTTCACCAACAGAAGGATCTATTTCCCCATCTGCAAGTAATACAAAAAGTTTACTATTTGTTACACAATTTCTAAATCCTAAACGTGGAACACATACTTGACAATCAGCTGTACCATAATCATCAGCTATTATAACATCTGTTACAGTAGGTGCAATTTGAGTGTTAACTTTAGCAAAAGCGTAACATTCTGAAAATCCATTAAGTTTATATATATTTCCCACAACAAGAGAAGGGCTTCCTTCTATTAAATCAATATATATAAATGAACCATCTATACAAGATGCAAATTGTTTTGAAGGTGTACATGCAACACAAGCATTAGTTCCAAAATCATTTATAACACTAACATCTGTTACATCAGCTTGTTTACAAACAACCTGCTCTACTAAAATAAAACAAACTGCTACTGTTTGACCATTAACTCTTTGTGTAAGTATCCCTTCTCCAAAAGGTGAAGCAAGTGTGTAAACATTGTTTCCATATAAACCAGCGGTCTCAGCAGGATCAAATTTAATTAGATACGTTTCTGTTTCATCTAGGCAACTTTCTATTAACCAACAACATTCTATAGGTGTAGGTTCTATATATTCTATAGAAGTACATTCTGCTGGAGTACAGGCATCATAAGCATAACCACCAGGACAAGTAAATCCGCTATTTTCACCTATATCAAAATTTTGGCCCATGCCATCTTTAGTTGAAAATAAAATATATGGTTCTAAAGCTGCTGGAGAACCTAAACCGATTAAAGTAGCTGCATCAGCATTATAAATTTCAGCACCAAATGCTGCAACGCCACCTTGATTTCTAGCTTCTAATTCAATAATATTTTCACCTTGACTAAGTGTAAAAGGTACTACATTCCAATATTTAAATAATTCACTTCCACCATTAAGACATTCAACAACTTTAACACCATTAATAGATAAACGCATGTTATTATCTGCCGAAAAACCAATAGAATATATTTTAGTTTCTGGTACAGTAATGCATCTACTAAAACCTATCCATTCAAAGTTAGGTAAACTTACTTCAAATGGTGCACATGGACCACATAGACCTGTCCATACACCTGAATAATTTAACCTTCCTTTTACAATTCCTCCATCATTATCCCATGGACTACTTGTAACTGGTGAAGCTGCATTTTTTGTAACAGCTATACCAGTGCCACCATCATCAAATAAATTACCTAAAACATCTGACCTTAATGGAAAAATATAATTATCAATTGGTTGATAAATTCTCATTCCTTTATCACCATAAGCTACATTACCATCTGCTTTAGCAGTTTGATATACTGTTTCATTTATAGTATAACTTGTGCTAGATATTTGTTGACACATATCTCCTATTAGTGTAAATCCTTCAGGACATCCACCTGTACCACAATCTCCACTAGTTTCAGGAACACTTGTATTTTGAATATCATCTAAAAAAGCATGACTAACTCTAACAAACGTAGAAAAAGGTATTATTTTTTCAAAATAATCATAATACTGTGGTTTAATGATACCTACAATCCATAAAGTATATTGACCTGCACCACCTGTATTTAATGCACAAGGTCCATTATAACCATTAGGCAAATCTCCAGTAGGAATGCTTGTGGGATTAATTATTTCAGAAGCGTTCCATGTAATATCTTGACCTATACTTGTGATAGAAGGTGCTATATTAGTAACACTCCAGTGAGTTAATAATCCATTATAACCTATACCAGTTATATCATCTTGAGTAATATGAATTTCAATACTTTCAAGGTGAGCTTCAAATAAACCATTATCATAACTCCAAGCTATTGCAGGACTAATATTAGCTTCTCCACATACTACATTACCTTTATTTAAAGGCGGAATTAAACCATTTAATGGAATATCCGTAGATGTAATTGTTATTGAAGGAGTTGGCATGTTCTATTATTTTTTTTTCTCTGCAGCAAGTTTTTGATTATAAGTATGAACACATGTTTGACAACAAAGTTTACCATCTTTAGCTGTTCTTTTTTGACATCCACATGTTAATCTATTACCGCAATTATTGCATTTACTCATTATTTATTAGTTAGTTGGTTTAATACTGACAATTATTAACAATCAAATTTAGCTAAAAGATCTTTTGCATATGTATATAGCTGCATACCTTTTTTAGGATCATGGCAAGTTTCTACTTTAGCCACAGCTGCTTTAATATACATTTCAATATCTTTCAACATATCCATTTGCTTAGACACTTCTACCGAAGGTTCACATGCGGCAAGGTCTAAATCACAAAGAATTTTTTCATATTTAAGTTGTAACTTAGTTGTTCTAAGATGATTATACTCAACATAAACAACATCATTAGGAGATACACTATACTTAATTACATAAATTCCATCAGGCAATGCTTTAAATTTAGTACCACAATTCTCCGTTTGAAGTTCTAAATTACATGCTGTAAGATTTAAACTAAATCCGATAGCAATATCATCTTCTCCCAGTTCTACAGACGAGTTAAATCCGGGTAATGTGATATTTAATATAGGACAATCAACAGGCATTGTGTCAGTATAAATTGACATGTCAACGACTTTAAGAATTGTCTCATTAAGGGTTTTCGGTGCTTCTAAGCTTAATACATGTTTTGCCATTAGTTTATTCTTAATGTATAGATAAAAAAAAAGGAGAGAAGAGTTAAGACTCTACTCTCCTTTTTATATTGTATATATTACTGTTTATGGATTAGGAATTGCAGGAGCAACACAGCCAACTGCTGTGAAATCTTCTGTAGATTGACATGAAGTACAACCTGCAGTATCTAATGCATCAAACTCAGCTTCTAAGTAAGTTAATGTTCCATCATTACCTACAACTTCAAGTAAGTACTGATCGTTATCAAATGTCCCTGATGGGTTATTGAAACGAGGTACGGAATGAAGTATGTAAAATGAACTATATAATGATGTTCTGCTTAATACGTCATAAGCAGATGTTCCTTGAGTAATCTCACGAATTCTCAAATCAGTTGCCATAAAGTTTTGTAAGTAAGATTCAGATAGAATCAAATCTCGAACTTTTTGTTCTCCTGAACCATTAGCTTGAACACCTGGACAAGATTCAACAACACAAACACCATTAAAAGTACATGGATCACCATTTAAATCAACTTCAGAAACAAAGATTTGAATAGGCTCTATACCATAATAATCACTAGTTTGGAAAGTACAATCTTGGAATTGTGTATCAACATATGCTCCAATAAGAATCATACCTGCAGGTAAACCGCTTGCTGTAGGTGCATCACTGAATAATTCAGTAGCAGGATCAAGTCCTAAAGCTACCGCATCAGCTGCATTATAAGCATAAGATTGACCACCAACTACAAGTACAGGACGTATAAAATCTTTGAAGAATTGATCTTCAGCAATTTGTGTTGCCCATTGTAAATAGATAACAGAATCATCAACAGGAACAGGATTGCTAGGATCAGCACAACATCCTCCAGAAGCATCAAGTGTTCTGTATAAGTTATGATTAGCAAATCTTAAAGCAGGTGTTCCTTTAACATCTATTCTTAAGTAATAAGTTTCCCCACACAAGAATTCTTTATCACAATCGGCATCACCAGAAATATTATCAGGAGTTCCTCCAACTTGAATAAAAGCAGCACTAGCAGCATTGCCTTCAACTTTCCAAGTTTTTCTGATATACTTAGTGTTAAGTATCTTAGATTTATTTGATTCCTGGTATCCCCCATGGAAAGGTCCTTGTTTATCACTTAACTTAATTGCAGCACCCCCAAGGTAAAATGGGCAGCAATCTGTAGCTATAGCAGCAGCATCAGTTGATAAATTTGTTTTGGCATCAAACATTCCAACAACACCTACACCTAAAGAGTAAGGAGCTGCTGAATCTTTTAATGCACTAACATGAACACCTGTTTCACTTAAAACACCATCAGTAATTTCTTTGGCAGAACCAGAAGAAGCCTGAGTAGGTTTTGTGGCAACAAATGTCTTTTTGAAAGCATGATTAAAATAAGCACACATAATTATTTAGTTTAATAGTTTATAAATATACTTTAATATAACTTTTTTTTCTGAGTTTACCAATAGTTACAGAAAAAA
>JAAHTH010000042.1_pt1 | contig 94410 bp, 109 predicted proteins | sample 6116091 | NCBI WGS metagenome assembly JAAHTH01 (sample SAMN13939990, study PRJNA603662) | sponge metagenome | isolation source: marine sponge | host: Mycale hentscheli | place: New Zealand | collected 2006 | reverse complement strand
TCATCGTCTTCAGACATAATTTCAGAAAGCATCTCTTCTAGAGCTTCTTCTGATAAATATGATTCATCTGTAGGTATAGTAATTTCCACTTCATCTTCTTCAGCAACAACTTCTTCTTCACAAGATTCTCCATCTTCCACCAAAGCTCCACCTTTTGTTTTTTCATTTTTATCATACATAACACCCGCAGTGTTATTTGCCATATGAGTACCAGGGCCACCAGTTACCTCATCAAGTTGAGATTGTACTTCAGAAAGTTCATTTTCCAATTCAATTTTTCTTTTGAATTTTATAGCTTCCTCTCTAATAATTTCTTTAAGTTCGTTTTTTGTGATTTTCATTTTTATTAATTTATTTAGATTTATTTGAGTCAGCTTTTTTCATTTCGGAAATAAATGCTGAAATTTCTTCTATTTGTGTTTTTAATTGTTTATTTTCTTCTTTTAGTTTGCCAATTTCATTAATCTCATCTTCGTTTAATTTAGAATCTGCTTTTGCAGACTTTTCTGCTTTTCTTGCATCTTCAGCAGCAAATTCTTTTTCCAATTGAGCTATATAAGAAATGTTTGGAGTTTCTTTAAATCCTGAAATGCTTTTAGAAGCATCATCACCATTAAAACCGAAGGTTCCAACGAAATCTCTATTTTCATAAAGGCCTTTAAGCTCTTCATTTAGTGCTGTAACTTTTTTGTAATATTCTTCTTTCTTAAGAATAAATTCAGCTTCTTCTTTAATAAGCTTTAAGATGTTTTTTTTATCTATTATTTTCGAACCCTTTTCCATTTTCTAATTTTTATTGTAAAAGTTGTTAATTTTTAAAATAAATAGTATAAAAAATTTCTTTTTTAATTATTCATTTATTTTTTTTAAAAAATTACTTATATTGCAATTAAATATAAATACAACACAATATAAATATGAACAATAAAATAAAAATCATTGTACCATTCTACAACCCAGGAAAATTCCTAGATAGGTGCGTAAACTCTTTGTTAACTCAAGATTACGATAATTATGAAATACTATTTATAGACGATTGTTCTTCAGATGGTTCTTTTAGTAAAATACCAGCAGTTAAATATAAAGGAGATGAAAATGGAGATTTATTAAAAGATGAAAATGGAGAGCCAATTGTAGAATCAAAACATCCACTACTAGATAAGACAAAATGTCAAAACATATTAGCATGGCGCTCTGGAGAAAGAGTTACTGCATTGCCAAATTTGCATAATGGCATTATGAAATTTGCAACAGACCCAAATGATATCGTTGTAATAGTAGATGGTGATGATTGGCTTTTTAATAAGAAATCTTTATCATATATAAATGATTTTTACAACAACAATCCAGAATGTTGGATGATGTATGGAAGTTCAAAATGGACTAATAGTATGAAGTGTTGTGCTAGAAAGTATACTTCAGAAGATTTTAAAGATTTAAGAAAGGTACAATTTAAAGTTTCTCATATTAGAACTTTTAGAGCTGGTCTTTATGCTAAAATAGCAGAGCAAGACGAGAATTATGATTGTATGAAAGACAATAGTGGAAATTGGTACAAAATGACATATGATGTAGCTATGTTTCTACCCATGCTAGAGATGGCTGGAGAAAAGCACGTTTTTTATAACGAAACTCCTTTGTATGTTTACAATAGAGAAAATCCAATATCTGATGATAAAGTAAATCAAAATTTACAAACTGCAATACACTTGCAAATAAATAAGAAAAAAAGATTTCATAAAATTGAAACTTATAAAATAGAAAAACCAGAAAAAATAAAAACAGATGATTAACGGAATAGCATTCAGCAAAGACAGAGCTTGTCAATTAAAACTACTTCTTGATAGTATAGAGAAAAATGCAAAAAATATTTTCGAATTAAAGGTAATTTATACATCATCAAATAATGATTTTGAAGAAGGTTATGAAAAACTAATAAATTCACACCCAGAAATTAAGTGGATAAAAGAATCTTCTAATTTTAAGGAAGATGTTTTAAATTCAATTCAAAATACAGAAAGTGATTATACTTGTTTTTTTACTGATGATGACATAATATATAGAACTTTAAAAGAAGAAGATTTAACTTCTAAACTAAAAGAAGATAAAGATGCATTTTGTTTTTCTACAAGATTAGGCTTAAATACAAACAAGTGTTATACTATGAAGTGTGACAATGTTATAAAGCCTAGTTTTGAAGATGATAAATTTATTTCTTGGGACTGGAAGATTCATTATATGGATTTTGGATATCCACTTTCTGTTGATGGTCATATTTTTAGAACAAAAGAGATATTAAAGCTTACAAAGAAAGTTAGTTTTTCAAATCCAAACACATATGAAGCTAGTCTTCAAATTTTTGATAACTTTCCTAGAAACAAAATGTGGTCATATAAACATAGTGCGTTAGTTAATTCTCCAAGTAATATAGTTCAAAATACATTTCAAAATAGAAAAGGAGAAACTCATGGAGTTAGCACTAAAAATTTAAATGAAGCTTTTCTTTCTGATAGAGAAATTGAATTAGATAAAATTGATTTTTCAAACATAGTAGGCTGTCATCAAGAGTTAGAATTGCCGTTAACAAAATTAGAATTAAAAGAATAATAATATGAAACCAGTTTTAGTACATTATATTAATATAGGAAACATAGATAATTTAGAAGTTGCTGAATATATCAACAAAATTAAAGATATATGTACATATGATGGTGAGTATCACTCTATATTCATCCCAGTTAGAGATAGGGAAACACAAGTTGATTGTTTAAATCCTGTAGTTTTAAAAAATGTGGAAGGAAAAGAGGTTTTTATAAATAAGTTAAATTATCTAAAACATAGAACAGAAGAAATGATTAAAAACTTCCCTTTTATAAATAGAAATATACTTTTAGTTGAAAAAATATGAAAATAGGATTAGTAGTAATAGCAACAGGAAAATATACTCAATTCATACCTCCTTTATTTAAGTCGGTAAAAAAACACTTTATGAAAGGTCATGAGGTTAAAATTTTTGTTTTTACAGATGGGAAAGTGCCAGAAAATGATGTTGTAAAAAGAGTAGAACAAGAACATTTAGGTTGGCCAGGAGCTACATTAAAAAGATATCATATTTTCGATAAAAATAAAGATGTTTTATCTGAAATGGATTACTTATTTTATTGTGATGCTGATATGAAGTTTGTTGGAGATGTTGGAGAAGAAATATTGCCAGAAGAAGATTCTAATGGTTTAGTAGGAACACAACACCCAGGATTTTATTCTGGCAAAAGAGGAACTTATGAAACTAGACCAGAATCAACTGCATACGTTCCCCCTCAAGAAGGTTCGACATATTATGCAGGAGGCTTTAATGGAGGTACATCAAAGGCATTTTTAAAAATGTCAAAAACAATAAAAGAAAGAGTTGATAAGGATTTAGAAAAAGATGTTGTTGCGATTTGGCATGACGAAAGTCAAATGAATAGATATTTTATAGACAATATACCTAAATTGCTTAATCCAAGCTACTGTTACCCAGAATCTTGGAGTATACCTTTTGAAAAAAAGTTGTTAGCATTAGACAAGAATCATTCAGAAATAAGAGTTTAATATGGTATCGGTATTATTAGCAGTATATAATGGAGAAAAATATTTAAAACGCTCTATAGAATCAGTTTTAAATCAAACTTATAAAGATTTTGAGTTATTAATAGGATTTAATGGAACCACAGATGGCAGTAAGGAAATAGTTAAATATTTTGATGACAATAGAATAAGAGTTTTTGATTACGGAATGGATTCAGGAAAGTCTAAAACCTTAAATAAATTACTGAAAGAAGCGAATGGCGAATGGCTGGCTATGCAAGACGATGATGATGTTTGGTTTCCTAAAAAATTAGAACTTCAAATGGAAGTGGCAAAAGAGTTAGATTATGATGTTATAGGTTCTAAAATATTTTACTGTGATGAATTGGATAAAATAACAGGGCAGCCTAAATTATCTACAGAGCATAGCGAAATAGTTTTAAAATCAATGAAAGGTGATAATCAAATTGCAAATAGCTCTGCTATTTTCAAAACTAGCATTACCAAAGAAATTAACGGTTGGGATGAGGCTTTGGTTGGAATAGAGGATTTTGATTTTTGGTTGAAATTAATGAAAAAAGGCTGTAAGTTTATAAATTTGAAAAAACAACTAGTTTTACACAGAGTCCATAAAGGTAGTAATTTTAATACCAAAAAATTTGATGTAAAACCTTTGTTAGAAAAATACAATTAATATGCTGATTAAATTTAAAGATATAGTAAAAAAGTATAATATATCTCCAAATGGAATATTACACATAGGAGCTCACCATGCAGAAGAAGCAAATTCTTATGTTGCAAATGGTGTAAATAAAGTCATTTGGGTTGAAGCAGATTTAACAACTTTTGATGAGCTTAACAAAATCATAAGCAAATACCCTTCTCATAAATCTTATTGTTTTGCAGCTTCTAATATTGATGGTCAAGAAGTTGACTTTCATGTTGCTAGTAATGGAGAGTCATCTTCTATGTTAGAAATGGGAAAACACACAACTCATCATCCTAATATAACAGTTATAGATAAGAAAAAAGTATTTACAAAAAAAGTAGACACATTTTTTAAGAATGAAAAGATATCTCCTTCTGATTATAATTTTTTAAATTTAGATATTCAAGGAGCAGAATTATTAGCATTGAAAGGAATGAAAAATTCTTTAAAAGATATTGATTATATTTATACTGAAGTTAATTCCGCAGAAATATATAAAGGATGTGCTAGAATTGAAGAAATAGATGAGTATTTAAAAAAGTTTGGATTTAAAAGAGTTGAAACTAAGATGACTCAATACGAATGGGGTGATGCATTTTACATAAAAGAAAATGATTAATATATTTTTTCACTATACAAGTAGAGGTCCTGGAAAGGTTGTTAATAATTTAGTAGATGGATTAAATGAAATTGATATACAATATTCAAAAAATCCTATAATTATGAAAGATAAAGATTATAAATTATTTTTACAAAATCACAATCTTTTAAAGTCATCAATGATAGAAAATTCTATAATAGGACCAAATGTATGTACTTTACCTATTGATAATAAAATTGTAATGGAACAAAAATATAAAAAAATATTAGTTCCATCTGAATGGGTTAAAAATTTATATTTAAAATGGATTCCTGAAGAAAAAATAGAAATATGGCCAGTAGGAGTTGATACAAAAAGATTTTTAGACTGTTCAAATGAGAATAAAAACATTGATTGTTTAATTTATTTTAAAAGAAGAAATGAAGAAGATTTAAGGTATGTAACAAATTTATTAAAAGAATTAGGTTATAGTTTTCATATAATAAAATATGGAGATTATGATGAGAGTCAATTTATGAAATTGATGAAAAATTCAAAAACAGCATTTGTTATTGATAATTGTGAAAGCCAAGGATTAGCAATACAAGAGATGATGAGTTGTAATTTACCTTTATTTGTTTGGGATGTTAGTACTTGGAATGACAGAGGAGAGCAATATTCAGTACCAGCAACTTCGGTACCTTATTGGTCTGAGGTATGTGGAGAAAAAACATTAGAAAAAGAAGAAATTAAAGAGAAATTTAAAAAATTCTTTGAAAATAATAATTCTTATAACCCTAGACAATATATAATTGAAAATTTTACTTTGGAAAAAAGTGCAAATAAAATCTTAAAATTTTTTAAAAGTGAAGAACACGTTAATATTTCTTAATACAGCATTTGATGTTTCTAATATTAAATCAATACCAACATCTAAAGGAGAGGAAAGGGTTATTCAATATGTAGAAGGATTAAGTAAGTTTTTTGAATTAAATAATAAATTATCTGATTGTAAAATAATAATATCTGATAATACCATTTCAGGAAAAAGTCAGATAGATGAAAGAATAATAGAAGTAATACCAGAAGATTTAGTAGAATATAATTTAAAAAATGATAATTTCTATGGCTCTAAAAATAAAGGTGCTGGAATTATATCTTCATGGAAAAGAAGTTCTGATGAAATGGAGAAAAGTGAATATTTTATACATTTTGAACCTAGACTTTTTTTGAAAAACTTTGAATTCATTGAAGATTTTATGGAAAATCCTAGAAATATTTTAACATTAGGTTCTAATCAAAATCATTTTAACACTGGGCTTTTTGTAGTAGAGTCTAATTATATAATTGAATTTTGTAAGTCAGTCAATTTAGAAGTCATGATAGAAAAGCATATATCTCTTGAAGATGTTCTTTACCAATATTTTAAACAAAAAAATATAGAGTTTGACACAAGAAAAGAGATGGGAGTAATATGGCATGATTCTTTTACTGGATTAAAGCTTGAAATGTAAAAAAAAAATATGTATATTTGTTTTTAAAAAAAATTTTTTATGAACTCTTCTTATACAAAACATAATTTTGACTTAGTTTTTAAAACTCTTTGCGCAGTCACCAATCCTAAAAAGATAGTTGAATTTGGAATATTAGATGGATACTCATTAAAAGCATTTATCGATTCAACTGATGAAAACTGTTCTATTGAAGCTTATGATTTGTTTGATGAGTTTCCTTATAATGCTGCTGATTGGGATGTTATTAATGAAAAATATAGTAGTGATAACGTACATATACGTAAAGCTGACTTTTACAAAGGAGTAAAACTATTCCCAGATAATAGCATTGACATAATACATATAGACATTGCAAACGATGGAGATGTTTATGAGTTTGCAATAGAAAATTATATGAAAAAACTATCAGATGATGGAGTTATGATTTTTGAAGGAGGCTCTAAAGAAAGAGATGAATATGATTGGATGAATAAATATAATAAACGAAAAATATCTCCTTATTTAGAATCTATAAAAAATGACTATAAAATAACTGTCATAGAAAACTTTCCATCATTGACAATAATTAAAAAAAATAAAAATGGGTAAACTGCAAGAAAAAGATATTAAAGAATTTGTTGATAAAGGATATGACACTTTTATTGAAACTGGCACTGGACCTGGAGCAGTTACTATACATAATATAAAAGAAGCTATTAAAGAAATTCATTCAATCGAATTGTCTGAAAAAATATATAATAGTAATAAAAATTTATTAAAAGATAAAAAAAATATAAATCTTTATCTTGGTGATTCTGCAATAATATTAAAAGATATAATTGAAAATAATAAATCAAAAAAATGTATTATATGGCTTGATGCTCATTTTTCTGGAGGTGACACTAAAAAAAGTGAGACATTTGGAGAATGTCCAATAATAGAAGAAATTAAAATGTTAAGTACACTTGAAACACCACCGATAATTTTTATTGATGATGCTGCATATTTTTTAAGTCCCCCACCAGCAGAAAATCATAAACAAGAAGATTGGCCGACATTTGATTTAATAAAAAAAGAAATTATTAAAATTAATAAAAACTATAAAGAAGAAAATATAAGACAAGACATTTATTTATTTAAATATTAATATTATGAAAAAACCTAAAAATATTATACCTCTATTTAAGGTATTTATGAGCGAAGATGTTATTGAGCCTTTAAACAAAGTGTTGCTCTCTGGATATATTGGTCAAGGACCTAAAGTTGAAGAATATGAACAAATGCTAAAAGATTATTTTAGAAATCATTTATTAGCAACTACTAATGCTGCTACTTCAGCTGCACATTTAGCATTTAGATTGCTTGAAAATAAAAAAGATTCTATAGAAATATTTCAAGGAGTTGGAGGGGTATCTAAAACAAAATGGCCTGGTTTAGAAGATGGAGATGAAGTATTAGTTACTCCTCTTACTTGTACTGCAACAAATTGGCCAGCACTAGCAAATGGACTAAAATTAAAGTGGGTGGATGTAGACCCAAACACTTGTAATATGGATTTAGAAGATTTGGCTAGAAAAATAACTCCTAAAACTAAAGTGATTTTACCAGTTCACTGGGGAGGTTATCCAAATGATTTAGACAAACTTAAAGAGATTCAAGATAAAGCAGAGATTATGAATGGTTTTAGACCAGCAATTATAGAAGATTGTGCTCATTCTTTTGGCAGTGAATATAAAGGAAAAAAATTAGGTAATCATGGAAATATTTGTTTTTATAGTACTCAAGCTATAAAACATTTTACTACTGGAGATGGTGGATTTCTTATTTTACCACATAAAGAACTTTATGATAGAACTAAAAACCTTAGATGGTTTGGTATAGATAGAGAAACTAATTCTAAAGACTTTAGATGTGAAGATGACATTTCTGAATGGGGATATAAATTTAATATGAATGATATAAATGCAACAATTGGATTGCATAACTTTCCTCATGTTCAAAAAGAAGTTATAGATAAACATATAGATAATGCTGAATATTATAATGAAGCTCTTAAAAACGTAGATGGAGTTGAATTGCTAGAAAATAAAAAAGATAGAAAATCTTCTTATTGGATTTATACAATTAAAGTTAAAAATAGAGATTTATTTATGGAACATATGAGAGACTGTAATATTATGGTTAGTAGAGTTCATGAAAGAAATGATAAACATTCTTGCGTAAGAGAATTTAAGACTCAGTTACCAAATCTTGATAAATTAGTAGAAGAAATGATTTGTATTCCTAATGGATGGTGGGTAACACAAGAAGAAAGAGAATATATAGTAAATTGTATAAAAAAAGGATGGTAAATAAGATGGTAGAAGATAGACTTTTAAACTTTAAAAAGTTTTTAAATGACGAAATAATAAAAGGCGGTTCGAAAATTTCAGAATGGAAATCAGCGCCAACCATAAAGAATTTAATTGTTGATATTGAGCAATTAGAAAGCCTTGGAAAAAATTATCTTAGTAGAGGATTAAATTGTTCTGCCGATGATGCTGATGGAGATTTAATTAAATATGGAGATAGGCTTAAAAGATATATTAACTTTCAAGAAGAGTTGTTTCTAAAGTTAACTAACTTAAATATAAGCGTATTACATACCCCAGATGTTTGTAATATATACGGAAAAAGAATTGATAAAAACACAGTTATATATCCAACTTCATATAGATTAGGATATTACGCTAATCAGCTTAAAAATAATTTATCCAATCCTGATGAGCATCAGGCAATTATTGAAATAGGTGGTGGTTTTGGGACTTTAAATTACATTTTAAATAAGTTATTAAAAACAACTTATATAATGATTGATATACCTCAAACCTTAATTAATGTAGGATATATTCTTTATAAGTATGACATTCCATTTTTGTTTTATAATGAGATAGATGATATTAATAAATTTATAAATGAAAAAAAGGAAGTTATTATATTAGCGCCACCACCAGCAGTTAAAGAAATTGATAATTGTAATGCTATATTAGCAATGGATTGTATTTCAGAATTTCCAACATCTGCTATTGATTATTATGTAGAAAATATAAATAGAATCAAACCAGATATTTTTTATACTGACTACACAAATTTAGCCAATGGAAAGCATGTTGAATCAAAATTAAAAGGTTTAGAAGGATTTAATCTATCAGTTGACCAATTAACTCCTATAACAGCTTATATGTGTCATTATATGTCGGATGACTATGGAAAAAATGATATTATGAAAGAAAAATTATATAAGAGAGCTTAATATGTCAAATAAGAAAAAAATAGTTTTTATAATTGGAATGGGACGATGTGGCACATCACTCTTATCTAATTGTCTTGTTGACAATGGATTTTCAATTGGGAAAAGAACAAATAAATCTAAAAACTGGCAAAATCCTAAAGGTTATTTTGAAAATGACTCCTTTACAATAATGCATGATAAATTATTATATTATAATGGATGTAAGTGGAATAATATAGTTAAGGACAAAATGGAATATACCAAAGAACATGTTAATGAATATCGTAATATAATAAAGTCAGAATTTAGTAATGTAGATAAAATACTAATAAAAGACCCAAGAATTACTTTTTTTACAAATTTTTTAAAAGAAGTTTGCGATGAATTATATGATTTCTATTTTATATTCTGCACTAGAAACGAAGAGGAATGTTGTAAATCTTTGTCTAAAGCTCAAAAAATGACATACGAAAAATCTAAAATATTATATGAAACAACTCATAAATATTATTCTGAAGAATTTTTAAAAATAGACCACAATGACATTTTATTCCGTAATTCAAAGGTTTTAAATACAATTTCTAAATTTTGTAATTTTGAAATTAAAAAAGACACCTCTAGTATAGTTGATTTAAATTTGTATAGAAATAAAAAAAATAATGAAGAAAAATTGTAAAATAATATCAACATATTTTGGACCTAGAAGAAATAAGCCAAACGGAATAGAAGATACAATAAATTTTTGGAATGATAAAATATTAAAATATGAACTTGAAATAGACCCAGGAGTTAAAGTTGACACCATAATTGTAAATCATGATTATGGAAATAAAAAAGTAAAAGAATATTTAGATTCATTAGATGGTCTCTCAACGAAAAGAGGTATTATTAAAATATATAATAGACCTTGGGATAAAGGAACAGGTGGAAGTTTTCTTTCTTTTGGAAAAGCATTTGAAAAATTTAAAAATGAATATGATTATTGGTTTTTTACTGAGGATAATGTAATAATGATTCAAGATAATTATTATCTAAAAGCATTAAATCAGATTGAAAAAAAAGAAAAAATTGGATATATATGTTGTATGAGAGCTGGAAGTTTTGATTCTCAAAAAAAAATAAACAAAAAATGGTGTCATGGAGCTTGCGGTCTTACCAAAAGAGAGCATCTTGAAGAAGTATATAACAAGTTTGGTCAACTACCTCATTCAAATGAGCCAATACCAAATGAAATTCAAGAGAAAATAAAAAAAGATGATTTAAGTGCTTTTAAAATAGGAAAAGAAATTAATAATGGTGAAAATTCTTGGTACAAAAAATTTTGTAAAGATGGTGAGATTGAATTTACTAATCAAATACATGAACTTGGCTATGAGCTTCAGCAATTAGAAATGGATGAAAAAGTAGCAATGTGGCACGAATGTAAGTATTAATATGATTGATTTATATAAAATAGAAGGAACAAAAAATATTTGTAGTTATGATATAAATTTACCAGCTTATAACACTACAAAAACTTGGCCTACATTTCAAGAAGATTATAAAAAATTTAAAAACATAATTATAGATTCTATTGAAAATAAAAAGCCTCTTGTAATGCTTAGAATATTTGATGGAGAATTTTTCTTTTTAAAAGGTCAATCTGTAGGAAATGTAACTAAACGACATGTTAGTAATTTTTCTAAAGTAAACTTAAAAGAATTTAGAGATGGATTTTTGAAGGCAGATTATGTTATGATGCAATTATATCCTGACCAAATGAAAACATATAAAGAGATATTCCCAGAGAGACCTTTTGACTTCCCTATGGAGTTTGCATATTCTGTAATTGCAAACAAGTGGATTTTTGACAATTTTAAAGATAAAAAAATAGGAATTATAGGTGGGAATAAAAAAATAGAATTAATAAAAAAATTATTTGAACATAAAGAGTATAAAGATTATATAGGAATTGATGGTTTTAGTGATTATATATCAGTACCAGAAAAGTTCGCATGTGATGATGTCAGTGGTTTAGAAAAACAAATTGGTGAAGAATTAAAAAAATCCAATGCTGACATATTTATTTTTGGAATAGGAATCTCAAAATTAGCATTAGCTCATAGGTTTAAAAATTATAAAAATGCTATTTATTTAGATGTTGGATGTGGTATTTCTGCATTAGCTGGTACCACATCTTTAGAAAGACCTTATTTTGGAGATTGGACAAATTTTAGAATTAATGATTATAACTATTCAGAAATAGACCCAATAGATTATAAAGATACGAAAGGAATGAATGAAATAATATTATATTAATATGCACGAAGAAAGTTTAGAAAATATGAAAATTTTACAATATGGACCACCAAGATGTGGGACAACAATGTTGTGGCAAATATTAAATTACTTATTTGAAGGAAAAATAAAAAAAACTCATGAATTTATAAATACAGATAAACCAATTATCTCTATATATAGAGATTTTAGAGATAGTTATGTTTCTTTTTGTAGAATTTTCAACATTAATAATGATAATATTGATAAATCTATTATGTCATCAAAATTTTCTGAATATAAAAAAAGAATTGACATTCTTAATAAATATAAAAGTCATTATAAAAATAAAGATAATATTCTTTGGATAAAATATGAAGATATAATTGATGATTTTGATTTGTTGCTTGATAAAATAGAATTATTTCTAAAAATGGAAGTTTCTGATAAACAAAGAAAAGAAATTAAAGAAAAATTTTCTAGAAAAAAAAATAAAGAAATATCAAACAAATTAAAATCTGAAGGTAAAAATTTTTTTCAAGGCTTTGAAAAAGATAGTTTAATACATAGCGGTCACATACATACTGGCAATCATAACTCATGGAAGGAATTGGTATCAAAAAATAATCATGAATATTTAGAGTCTTTATTTGCCAAAGATTTAAAAAAATGGAAATATATTTAATATGGGAAGAGTACAAAATTTTGGAATTGTCAGAGATGATTTAAAATTTAAAGATGATTCAGTAGAATGGGAAGGAGTAACTACTGAGTCTGTATTAGATTTTATAGGAGACACTGTATTTGACAGTGAAATAAACGAAGGAAGTTTTATACTTTGGATTAATAATTAAAATAATAAAAATATGTCACTAGGAACTTGGAGATTATCAGATAATGTTATAAAATATCTAAAAGAAAATTTAGATGAAAACTCTTCTATTATTGAATTTGGAAGTGGAGATGGAACTAATATTCTATCTAAACACTTTAAAATGTATTCAATAGAAAATGATGAAGAATGGATTGATAAGTATGATTCAACTTATTTAAATGTGCCATTAACAAAATACACAAAAGAAACCTTCCCAGAAGGGTATAGCTTTTTTGGTGAAAATGATTTGTGGTGGTATAATCCTGATGAGTTAAAAAAACAACTTGAAGAAAAGGTTGATGAATATGACATGTTAGTTGTAGATGGGCCAAAAGGTTATAGAGGAGGAATGCTTGATTGCATAGAATTATTTAATACAGATAAGCCAATATTATTTGATGATGTTCATGATGAATGGCACATGGCTCTTGCTGAAATGATTGCAAAAAAAATAGGAGCTAAATTAGAAATTTTCAAAAGAGAAGATGGGCAGCCAGAATTTGTAATTGTAAAAAAATAATTATGAAAAAGAAAATAGCATTAATATTTGGAATAACAGGTCAAGACGGAAGTTATCTTTCTGAATTGTTATTAGAAAAGGGATACGAAGTACATGGAGTAATTAGACGCTCTAGCTCTTTTAATACAAAAAGAATAGACCATTTAATAGATAAGGATTATGATTTTCATTTTCATCATGGAGATATAACTGATTCATTAAGTGTTACAAATTTAATTTCTAGAATAAAGCCTGATGAAATATATAATCTTGCAGCTCAATCTCATGTTCAAGTTTCTTTTGAACAACCATACTATACAGCCCAGACAGATGCATTAGGAACTCTATCAATATTAGAAGCTATGAGAATCCATTGTCCTAAATCAAAGTTCTATCAAGCATCTACATCAGAATTATACGGAGGCTTAGGATATAACATGCCAGAAAATGGATATACAGAAGAGTCTGTGTTTCATCCAAGAAGTCCTTATGGAGTTGCAAAACTCTATGGATATTGGATTGTAAAAAATTATAAAGAAGCTTATAATCTTTTTGCGTGTAATGGAATTTTATTTAATCATGAGAGTGAAAGAAGAGGAGAGACATTTGTTACCAGGAAAATAACAACAAATTTAGCAGAGGTTGCTTATGGTAAGCGTGAAGTTTTAAAAGTTGGAAATTTAGATTCTAAACGTGATTGGGGACATGCCAGAGATTATGTTGATGGTATGTGGAGGATGTTACAAAGAGATAAGCCAGAGGATTATGTATTAGCAACAAATGAAACTCATTCAGTAAGAGAGTTTATAGAAGAGTCTGTAAAGCATTTAGGATGGGAAATTATTTGGAAAAATTCTGGTGTTGACGAAAAGGGTTATGATAAAACTACTAGTAAACTATTGGTAGAAATAGATGAGAAATACTTTAGACACTCAGAAGTTCCTCTTCTTTTAGGTGATTATTCAAAAGCTAAAAAAGAATTAGACTGGGAACCTAAAATTAAATTTAAAGAATTAGTTAAATTAATGACTGAGAGTGACAAAGCTAAATTATCTAAAAAAGGATATAAATTTTATGCTTAATAAAAATATATTAGTAACAGGTGCAAGCGGTCTTTTAGGAAGTGCACTAAAAAAAGAACTTGGAGAAGATAATATATATCTTTCAAGTAAAGACGTGGACTTATGTGATAGTGAATCTACAAATAAAATGTTTAGAACAAACAAAGATAAATGTGATACAATTATTCATTGTGCTGCAAAAGTTGGAGGAGTAAAAGCTAACATGGATGATAATGAAGGTTTTTTTCAACAGAATTATATTATAAATAAAAACGTTCTTGAAGGAGCATATGAAAATGAATATAAAAATGTAGTATCCATTCTATCAACATGTGTATTCCCAGATAAAATAGAATACCCATTAACTGCAAATAAAATTGACCTTGGTAAACCTCATCCATCAAATTATGGCTATTCTTATTCAAAAAGAATATTAGGTTATATGACAAAGACTTTTGGTGCAATGTCTAATTCTAATTGGGTTTCAATTATACCAACAAATATATATGGAGAAAATGATAACTTTAATTTAGAAAACAGTCATCTAGTACCTGCACTAATAAGAAAAGGTTATGAAGCGAGCTTAAGTGGTGGAAATTTTGAAGTTTGGGGCGACGGAACTCCTTTAAGGCAATTTATATATTCAGAAGATTTATCTAAAGCTATTATTTGGGCTATTGACAATTGGAAAAATAATGAAATTCCATTTATGGCAATTAATGAAAGAGAGTATTCTATAAAAGAAATTGTAGATATAATTGCAAAGAGATTCAATATCTCAAAAGAAAGAATTAAGTATGACACTTCAAAGCCAAAAGGTCAATTTAGAAAGCCAGCAAAAACAGACATTCCAGAATCTTTTGAATTCACACCTTTAGAAGAAGGTATAAATAAAACTATAGATTGGTTTATTAAGAATTATGAAACAGCCAGAAAATAAATCTAACATTGCAAGAAAAAGACATATACTTAAGTCTATCACTTGGAGAATAATTGCTTCAATAACAAGTTTTTTATTAACTTGGTCCATAACTGGAAATATCGATATTGGACTAAGTGTTGGAGTTGCAGATGTGGTAATAAAATTTATTCTATATTATTTACACGAAAGAGTTTGGTACAAATCTAACTATGGGGTCAAAAAAAGAAAATAAAAACATATTAGTAACTGGAGGCTTAGGATATATCGGAAGTAATACGGTTGTTAAATTATTTGAAAGCGGATATAATCCTATAATAATAGACAATCTTTCTAATAGTGATTTTTCTAGATTGAACGAATTAGAAAATATAACTAATTCAGAAATTAATTATTATGACGGAGACATAAGAGCACCTAAAAGCTTTAATAATCTATCATATATAATGAAAAAATATGATATAGACTCTGTTATGCATTTTGCAGCTTTTAAATCTGTAAATGAATCTGTAAAAAATCCTTTAAAGTATTATAACAATAATATATATGGCACTATAAACTTATTAGAAATGATGAAGAAGTATAATGTTAAAAACTTAATTTTCTCATCATCTTGCACTGTTTACGGACAGCCAGATAAGTATCCCGTTTGTGAAAATAGTCAAATAAAACCATCAGAAAGTCCATATGGTGAAACTAAACAAATGTGCGAAAGTATATTAAAAAACATTTCAGAAAAAGAAGGTATAAATGTAGTGTCTTTAAGATATTTTAATCCAATTGGATGTCATGAATCTGGATTTTTATCAGACAAACCAAAAGGTGTACCAGAAAATTTAATGCCATATATAATTGGAGTATTAAAAAAAGAATATGAATATTTAAGAATTTTTGGAAATGATTATAACACCAAAGATGGAACGGCAATAAGAGATTATATAGATATTAATGATTTATCAGAAGCTCATGTAAAAGCATTAGATATTGTAAATAAAAAAGATTATCAAACTATAAATGTAGGTTCTGGAGGTGGATATTCTGTTATGGAAATAGTTGAATGCTTTAAGAGTTTAGGATATGAAATACCCTTTAAGGTATTTCCAAGAAGAAAAGGAGATATAGAAATCATATATGGAGACATTTCAAAAGCAAAAGAAATTATGAAATGGACACCAAAAAGAACAGTTTTAGATAGTGTAAACTCTATATTAAAGTCAATAAGTTAGTAAAAACTTGTATTTTTGAAAACTTTTACTTTTATTTGTTCATAATTAAACATAATAAAAACTTCATGAAATTTAAAGACATGACGGAGAAAGATATAAAAACTTTTTCCAAAATTTATAAAAATAAAAGCTTATCTTGGGATGAAAGAATGAAATCTCTAATGAAATTAATAGGAAAATCTGAAAGAACAGTAAGAAAATGGGCTTCAGAAAGATTAAATCTAAACGAAAAACAAGATACAATTTCTGCAGAGTATGAGCAAGCAAAATCTAGAAAGTTTGATAAAAAGAAAAAAAGGTTTATAATAACTTGGGCTCAAAACAATACACCAGTACATAAAGAATTTTTTGAAAACCTAATCGCATACGCCAAACATATAAGTGCAGATGTACACGTTATAGCCGGGAGATATAGAAATCCTACATCAATATGGTCTTCTGACCAAGAAGAAGAAGAAAGGTGGGATACTAAAGTTCAATCATATCTAGATGCTAATAGGCACAATATACATAAATATATGTCCATTATGTCTGATGTGAAAGTTCAACCAACAGCGGTAAACCCAATGACGGGAATGCATGCTTTATCTGGTATTAATTCTTGTATCTTTGGTTCTCCCAAGCTACAAATGGAAATGATACCAGTAATAGAAGGCGAAAAGTCTAAAATGATGTTAACATCAGGTTCTTGTACGAAAAAAAACTACACAGATTCAAAGGCTGGGAAAAAGGGTGAGTTTCATCATGTTATAGGTTTTACAATTGTGGAGATAGAAGATAATGAGACTTTTTATGTAAGACAAGTTTCTGCAGAAGATAGTGGTGATTTTTGTGATTTATATAAAGAAGTCAAATACAATAAAGATTCTAAAAAAACTCAAATAAACAAAATAAAAGAAGTAGAAGCTTGTATATTAGGAGATTTACATTGGGGACATCACGATTCAGATTTGATAGATTTAACACATGTTATGTTAAATAAATTAAAACCAAAGCATGTTGTTTTGCATGATGTTTTTGATGGTTATTCAATTTCTCATCACGACATGAAAGACCCGTTTGCTCAATATGGAAAAGAGATTAATGGAAACAATGATTTGAAAAAAGAGGTTTCAGAAATGATTGAAGGCTTAATTCCGTTTAATAAATATGAAAATGTAGTAATAGTAAGAAGTAATCATGATGACTTTTTAGATAGGTGGGTAAAAAATGAAGACTGGAAGAAGCAACCTACGCCTAAAAATTCACCACTATATATGGAATATTCAGCAATACTATTAAGGCAATATGCAGAAAGTCCAAGCGATATAAAAGGAATAATACCATCAATAATTAATGAGAAACTTCCTAAGTTTATAACTTTAGGAAGAAGAGATTCTTATAAGGTTTTAGATTGGGAACTTGGTCAGCATGGAGATGTTGGCTCTAACGGCTCAAGAGGTTCTCTATTACAAATGAGAAAGTTAAATACAAAAATTGTAGTAGGACACTACCATTCTCCAGGAAGAAAAGATGGAGCGCTTGCTGTTGGGACATCAACTCATTTAAGAGTCGGTTATAACATGGGGCCAAGCTCTTGGTTACAATCTCATGTTATATTACACAATAACGGAAAAGCACAACATATAAATTTTTTCAAAAACAAAAAAGAAGAATTAAACTATACAACTTTTAAATAAAAATAATGACAACAAATAAAAAAGAAAATTTTTTAATAAAGAGCGGAAGGTCTATAGAAACTATAAATTTTTGTAATAAAATTAATGTAAACCAAAAAGATATAGTTTGGCTAGTTAATAGAATAGAAAAAGAATATAATAAAATATCTTTAAATTCAGACGACAGAACTACAACTATATTTAAAAATAATATAGAAAAAGTTGTAAGATATTTAGATTTAAGTTCTGTTAGTCATAAGAATTTTATAAAAAAAAGAGGATTACAAAATGCAATAAAGGAAGCTAATAAAAATTTAGAAGACCAATTAAGTGTTCAATCAAGAATATTACATAAATTTAATGATGGATGTTTTATAATAAACTTAACACATAAAGAGTTAGGGTTTGAATCTATCAAGATGAATAATTGCCTTTCAGATTATAGAAAAGTTGTTGAAAATAAAAGCGTTTGCATATTAGCTTTAAAAAACAAAAACTCAAAAACAATATGTCATTTAGAAATAGATAAAAATGGATGTATAACTCAAGCTTTTGAAAAAGGAAATAAAGAACTTAAATATGAAACCTTTAATTATATTCAAGATTTTTTCAAAATTTATGAAGATAAAAATATATACAAAAAAATTAAGAAATTAGGACTAAGCACCTTATATAGTATAGATTTAAATAGAACTAATAACAATATTCCTATTGTAGAATCTTTTTTTCCAACAAAATTATCTAAATCAGTATTGGACGAAGATGAAATTAGTATAGATTTAGATTCTTGTAAAAAAATAAGAAATTATGTTAATTCAAAAGTTTGTTCTGAATACCTGGATAAAGGTGACATGAAAGATGTGGTTGAAAAATTAGAAGAATATAAAAAATACATAGAAAATAATATTAATAATATGATTTTGTCAATTGAAAAATCACATGATAATTTTTTTATTTTAAATGATGAGATTATAGAGAAGATTTATCAAAAAAAACCAAAGTCAATAACATTAAAATTAAAAGAAATAATAGAGAGAAAATCTATAATAAATGAAAACACATTTGACAATACAACGCCAGAAGAACCTTATAGATTGAATGAAGAGTTTCCTCATTTAGTTCAAGTAGAATGTGAAGAAGAATGTGAAGAAGAATATAAAGAAGATATGGATATGGATGTTGCCGACATATCAGAATGGGTTGATTTAAAAAATTAAAAAATATTTTTTTAATTAGTATAAATTTTTTATATTTGTATAAGTAAAAATTTAAATTATAATAAATGAAAATTATTGAAAAAGAATACAAAATTCTAGAAATAGATAAAAAAAATAAAAATCATAGAAGTTACACTAAAGCTTTAGTTTCAAAATGGGTTGAAGATTCTAAGGAATTTAAAGAGGAAAATTCTGGCTTTGATTTAGAATATGCAATTGATGAAGAAGAAAATGAGAGAGATATTTATCGTGAATATGTTTCTAACTCTTTAAATTGTGGTATTGTTAACAACCTTAAAATTAAAAAAGGTGTTCTATATGCAGATGTTAAATTTAAACTACCAGATTCTTGTTATGATTTGACAAAAAAAATATACAATAAAGAATTGGAATTAGAAAGTCTAGCTATAGTTCCAAAAGGAAAGGGTTCAGTTAAAAATCAAACTGTTCAAGATGACTATGAATTATATGGTTTTAATTTGATTTTATTAGAAGACTCTGCTTTTATAGAAGATGCTAATTTTGTAGAAGACAAAAAAAATAAAGAAGTAGCCAAATAAAATATGCATAAAAAGAAAAAAATATTAGCAATATCAATAGATGGGGTTACAAGAGATTTTTATAATCAATTTGACACTTGGTATAGAAAGGCATTTATAGTAAATGATTCTATAGTAGAGATGGATGATAACTTTCAATATTTAGAAAGTAAAAAACCTGATGAAGAAAGTGCTTTAGCACTACAGAGAAATATAGATGAAAAAATAAATCTACCTTTAGATACTTTTGACTTATTAAATCATTATGAATTTGAAAGTAGAGAAGATTTAGAAAATTTTATTTATAGAGATTATTCTTTTCAAATTTTTGCTTCTGCTAATTCTTTTCCAAAATCTATGGATTCAATTAATTTTTTACAAATATTTGGAGATAAAACAGAAATTTTTGATGTTGTCTTATTTGCTAAATGCAAAGAAACTTCCATTTCTTCAACATATCATTTTTTAGCTAAAAATGCTTGTAAAATAAGAAATGTAAAATTTATAAATGAATATGAAGATATTTGGAAACATTCTGATGTGGTTATTTCAGACTGCCCAGAGATTTTTGAAACAAAACCAAAAAATAAAAAGTCTATTAAAATAAATCATATGTATAATTCTTATTCAGATTCAGATTTTTCATTTGATTCAATTTCAGATATAAAAGATGAAAATTTTATAAAACAATTATTTAAATAACAATATACTAGCCATAAATAAAATGTAAAAATGCTCATCTTAATTAGGTGAGCATTTTTATTTTATTCTTTTTTTGTTTATCATTTACTTTTTGTAATAGATAATTAAATTTGATTTAAATACAAATTAAAAATATATGGAAACAGTATCTCAACAAATTTCAGAAACAAAAGAAGACGAAATAAAAAAGAGGCAAGAAGTAATAAAAGAAGTTGTATCTAAATTAGAAAAAAACGACTATAATATCTTTATTTATTGCCCATCAATGAATTCTCCTAGTGGGGGAATTTCTGTTTTATTTAGTCATGCACAAACTTTAAAACAAGCAGGCTACAACGTTAAAGTCGTTTACGAACCTCAACAAAACAATAAAGCATCTATAGAAGCTACCAACAAAGCTAGACTGAAGGGTGCAAAACAACCAGTAATAATATTTGATAAATTCAACCCTAGCTGGCTAGGAGACTTAAGAGAAGGGATAGAGTTTAGATGTTTAGCAGAAGGGGAGTTGACTTATTCTGACGGTACATCAGAAAAGATAGAAAGTCTAATGATGAATCCTGAAGACGTCATGATTATCCCAGAAGGATTTCCTAATGTTATGGAAAATACAGCAACATTGCCTTGTAAAAGAATTGTTTTTGCACAAAGTTGGTATTATATTCTTTCAGGAATGAAAGTTGGTCAAAAATGGCAACATTTTGGAATTAAAGATGTAATTTCTATATCAGATGGAATAACGGAATATATAAATACAATAATGCCAGGTCTAAACGTAAGAAATTATAAACAATCAATAGATAGAAGTTTATTTAATGTGCCTAAAAAGATTTCTGAAAAATCACCACTAATATCATATATGCCTGGAAGAGGCCCAGAATCTCAACTTAAAACAAATAATGTAATAAGAACTTTTTATGAGTTTTTTCCTCATTATAGATGGGTTAGATTTGCGGCTTTACAAGGTTTGTCAAAAGAAGATTTTGCAAATCAATTAAAATCTTCAGCACTAGCATTATATACTGATGAAATTGCTGGATTTGGCACTTTACCCTTAGAAGCTATGGCTTGTGGTACTCACGTTGTAGGTTGGGCTCCATTTGGAAGTAAGGAATACATAAATGAAAATAATGGCTTTTGGGCTGTAAATGGAGATGTATTTCAAATTGCTGAATTAATCGGATTTGCATTAGATAGATACTTTGCAGGAATGTTAGATGACAAAAAAGTATCAGATGAGTATGAAAAAACACTAGAGAAATATTCTGTTAAAGAAGAAAAAAAATCTATTTTAAAAATTTATAAAGATATACAAAATGAAAGAATTAAAGAACTTAAAAACATTAAATAAGAAAAACCTTTTAGCAGTAGTTCCTATTGCTAATTTAGAAGATGAAGTTTTAAACGAAACTTTATATAGTTTGGGAAATCAAACTAATCAAACTGACTTACTTCTTTTAGTTTCTAAAAGCTTAAGTGATGAAGATTTAAAAAGAGTGAATGAAATAGCAGAATCTCCTAAAAAACTAATGATAAAAACTGCAGAAAATGGAGATGTTACTAATGAAACTTTAGAGCCTGTAAATAAATTAAATTTTGCAATTAAAACAGTTAGTTCAGAGAGTTTCTCCTCAGTATTTAACGAATCTTTTAATGAAGCTAACGAAAATGGTTACAAATGGTTTTCTATTATAGACAATGGGGATTTTGTAGAAGAAGATTGGGTTAAGTATTTTGATTTATACTCTTCTGAAATGGAAGGTATTTCTATATTTTTACCATTAACAAGACAGATTTCTGCTGGAAATTTAACTGGACATCTGAATGAAGCAACTTGGCTTGAAGGTAAAGCAGAAGTTGCTGGGCAGGCTGATTTGCAAATTTTAATGTCTTGGAACTGTCTATCTCCTACTGGTTGTATGTTTAATGTAGAAGATGTAAAAGAATATAGTGAAGAAAAGGATGGAAAGTCCTATCCACTTAAAGAAGGTATGGGTATAGCATCATCTTATGAATTCTTTTTAAGAATGATTTATGAAGATTTAAAAACTTATACAATTCCAAGATATGGCTACCAAATGAGATTAGATAAAAACAATTCCTCTTTTAGTAAGCTTTCTTCTAAAATACCATCTAACTTAACTCAAATCACCAAAGAAAAAGGTGGTATGACACAGCATGAATTAGGATTTTGGATGGAACAAGCAAAATCAGAATATTTTATGTCAGAAGATAGGGACATAGAATATGAGCCACAATCATAAAAAAAGGCAGCCCTGCCAGGCTGCCTTAATTATTCCACAATAAATTTGAGACGACAAACTATATAGGATATTTACAAAAATAATAAAATGTCCTGTAAAAACAAAATAAAAATGAAAAATAATGTCAGGACAATCAAAAAACCTAAAGCCACTTAATAAACTAAAGTTTGACTCAATAGGAGAAGAATTTGTATATCTACACGATAAAATATCAATAATATCATCTAAATTTATTAATTCTTCAAAAGAAATAACTATAGAATCTTTAAGAGAAGAATATTCTAGAATAATAAACGAAGAAAAAGTAGAAGAGAAATATAAAAAATCTTCTGTATACTGGTCAGGAGCTCAAGAAAGAGCTATTGCAGAATTCATATCTGAAAAAGATTTAGAAAAAAAAGACAAAATTTTCAGAAAAGATATATATAAGCCACTAAAAAAATTAGTTGAAAACATTATATATACATATAAACTTTTCAGAACAGATGTCGAAGTTAGAGAATTGCAAGAAGATTGTATGTCTTTTTTAATCACAAAAATGGATAGATATGACCCATCCAAAGGAACTAGAGCTTTTGCGTTTTTTGGAACAATAGCTAAGCATTATCTTATGGGAGAAAAAAAAGTATCTTACAAGAATATGCAATTAAATATAAACATAGAAGAATCTAGTGCAGAATATACACTAGATGAAAAAAATGATAGTAAAAATATAGAATTAGAATCAGAACAAACAAATTCAATAGTATTTTTAGAAATTATTAAAAAATTAGAAGCAGAATTAGATAATCCAAAAATGCTTAAAAATGATAAAAAAGTTATTGAAGCTATAGTGTTTATATTTAGAAGGCACGAAGTGATAAATATATATAACAAAAATCTACTTTATCATTTAATTAAAGAAAGAACTGGGTTACAGACAAAAGAAATAACCTATTCACTTACTAGAATAAGAGAGTTTTACAAAAATTTTAAACAAGACTTCTTAAAAGGTTTAGTTTAAAATATTTTGTTTACCATATTTATAATAAAATTATTATGGAAGATTTTGAAAACAAAAAAGATTTAGACTCTATGTTTAAAGGTTTAATAGATAAGTCCCTTAAAAATATGGAAGAAGAAAGGGATTTGTCTTTAGAAAGATATAGAAGACAAGATGAGACAATAATATCCCCAGAAGATTTTATATTGCAAGGAAAATTTGCAGTAGATTATTTAAAAGTAGCAGCAGACAGGTCAAATGCAATGGTTGGTGTTGCAAAAATGATAAAAGATATAATATATAAAGAATCAGACTCTAATGATTCTTCAATTCGTGGAGAAGGTACATTAAATGATGATTTAAAAAGAAAAATATCAGATTACATAAGAAAACCAGAAAAATAAATGCCTTTTAAAAGTCCAATAAATTCACCTCTTACTGAAGTTCAGAGTAAAGCATTTTCTAAAGTTAATTCACTAAGAACTTATGTTTCTGCTCCAACAAATCTATTTCCAAACTTACCAGAAGAACAACAAATAAGTACATTTGACTTCTCCTTACAGTTGTTAAACTCTGTATCTGGAGATGGTGAAGGTGATAAGGTTTTTAATAAGTTCATGAATAAAATATTTGCAATTACTGGTCCTGACAGTATAGTTCTTGAACAAATGATTGTAAAGGGACTTGCAGACGCATTACAGGCTAGAGATATATATTTAGCGCCTTCAGGAGTCGCAGATTCCAGTTCTGCCACAACAGGTTCTACTAGTGGAGGAACATCTTTTTCTGGACAATCTGACACAACTGAAAATACTGAAGATTTTAGACAGTTTGAGTTTCTAGAATATAAATTTTTTGCAAGAAGAGAAGCTGTAGATATAGAAAAGGTTGTTAAATTTTCTTATTCTACAACTATTGATTCAGATATAGAGATAGAAGTTTTTGCCAACAGTTTCAATACTTTCACTGGCGAATTTACCCTTGAATCAGCCGAAGCAAATATAATAGACGAACTTCCATCTTTTAAGAGAAAGTTCAGTATCACAACAGATGATTCACTAGAAGAATCTAACGCTTATATAGAAGGTTTAAAACAAGAATCATATTTAGGCTTTTTTGAAAATGAAATACAATATCCAAAAGAAGGAGACCCTATAACAACCCCAGACAGTGCAAGTAGCACAGAAAACAACGTTCCAATTGAGTATAATTATTTCTTGGAAAATGCAGATGAACCAGAACTTGGATTTAACTATAGAATTACAAACAATAGAGGTCTACCAGAATTTATACAAAAATATGGCGGCACACAAACCCCAGAAGAAATATTAATAATTTTAAAGGAAACAGCACAATTAATTGGATTTTATGAAGAAGGAACTGAGTATCCTTCAATAGATAGTACTACATCTGCACAAAATGGAGGTACGGCACCTAACTCGTCAACAACTTCTAATGTGCCTGAAAATTTAATAATAACAGTAAAAAACAATTATAGTAGTTCATTTCCTGATTTTGAAATAACTTATTTGTATGCAGATATAAATGGAAGAACTAATGAAGAAATTATATCTGAACTGCAAGAGAAAGCAAATGGATTTGGATTTGTAAATGAAGGATTGGAATATCCGTTAACATCAACTGAAATATCTAAAATATTATTGCCTTTTGGAAATTTGACAGGGAAAATAGTTGATACAAGTAATTTGCCAATACCAGGAGCTTTTGTTGAAGTTTTGGCAACAGAACCTAAGTTGATAATCGCTACAGATTCCGAAGGGAATTATACTATGAAAGATTTAAAGTCTGGCATTTATAATGTAAAATCTTCATACAGTGGTAATGCCTTTAAAGAAAAACAAGAGACTTTTTTAGTGGTTGGAGGCAAAGATAATGTTTTAAATTTTCAACTAGAAGATTATAATATAGTAACAGTTACGGCATCATCAGCCTCAACAGAATCAGTAGAAGCAAGTACTTCTAATGAAACGGAAGATGTTAACAACTTACTTTCTGGTGGCGCAATTTCTAGCTCTCCTTCTTTTGTTTATACTTATTCATCAGATATTATAAATGAAGGACTTGGATTAGAGGTGGAAACTTTTGTTTTTACTAGAATAGATGGTGTATACTCAGAAGATTATCCTGCCTTTCCATTATATCAATCTCTAGAAGGTGCTAATGGCTATAGAAGTATACCAGAAATTATATCTAATTACAAAACAACAGCACAACAAGAAGGTTTTAAGCCTGATAATGGCATTATTTATCCTAAAACAGACACTGTATCATATACATACACTTTAGTTGGAGAGCCTATAGAATACTTTTTTTCACAAGAGCTTAATGGAAATACTACAATACCTACTTCAACAGCTCAAATAGAAGATTATGAAAACGCTATAAAGGCCAATGAAGACGACGGAAGTCTTACGTTAACTCTTAAAGTTGAAAACAACAACCCAAATTTACAAACTTTTGAAAAAATATTTACTTTAATACCCGAAGAAGCTATAGATTATTTATCTGATTTAGAAATAGAAGCTAAAAATTATGAAGAGAAACTCACAGAAAATGGAGATGAGGTTGTTGTAGATGAGTCAACAGGCCTTACAAGCCAATACCCAGCCTTTAATAATAAAGTTGTTTTTAATGTAGATAACAATATAGACTTACCAAGCTTTACGGCAAGCACTTCATCTAATTCTAACGCATCTAATATTGAAGATGCTTATAATGAAGTTAAAAATCGTCATAGATTTAAATATAATATAAATGGAATTGATTATCCAAAAGAGGGTTCAACTATAACAGAACAAACTATAACCAATCCTGATGGAAGTGAAACTACAAATCAGATTGTTGGTGAAATTCCAAATAATGAATCAAACACATTAGAAGATGTACCAGTTGGTGTTTTAGAAGTTCCAAAAAAGATAAGTTTTAGTTCTATAACTTCTAGCATTGGTTCAGATTTGCAAAATTCTTTTGAGGCGCTTGTGGGAGTTAGTTTTAATCCTGATGATGTAGGACTTACTAATTTACAATACTTAAATAAATACTTATTACCAGAATTAATTCTAGGAAAAAGAGAATTGGTAAAACAAATAACGACAATGTTGTTTGGTCCTAAAGAGCTAATGAGCGAAGACCCAGAAATGCAAGAAAAACTACTAAACTCTGCAGCTTGTGGTGAGGCTATGTTTTCTGTAACAAACAATCCTAGCGAAACAGATAAAGAATTAGAGTTTAATAGAGTTCAATTAAAAGAACAGTTAAAAAAAGGAAAAATAGAATTATTTATATCTTGTCAAAAAGTAGAGGTGTCACTACCAGAAAATTTCATAGAAGAGTTTGATTTAGCTTCATCTGAAGTTACAGGAGTTCCAGAAAATCAAAGGCCAAACCCAGCAGAATCATTTACTTTATTGTCAAACTTTGTACAAAACGAAGTTCAGGCTCAAAGAAATGCACAAGATGCAAATGAAGTTAAAAAAAGTTTCTTTCAATTGTTAATAGATAAAATACTACAATATATAAGTGTTGCTTTTTCTACAAGTCCTGAAATAGAATCTGTATTTAGTTTTATAAATTTAGAATTAGCTAAAAATGGTGAACCAAACATATCTCCAGCAGAATTTTTATCTAGTCCTTGCGATATAACTAACGCTTGTAAAAGCGGAAACAAAGAAGAGTTTAAAAAGAAATCTGCATTTTCACAAAGTTTGATAGACTCTCTTTATGCTTTGGTTTTATCTATGATATTAGAAAAGCTTCTTGCTGAATTAAAAATTAAAATAAGAAAATTAATACAAGAAAAAGCTAAAGAAAAAATAATAAAATTAAGAAAAAGACTTTTAGAAAAATTTAAAGCTTTAGATGGTTTAGATAAAGTATCAAATGTAGCATCTAAAGCAGCAGCTTTTCAGGGTGCATTTAATTCTAGTGGAATTCAAGGCATATTTGATTTAGCAAATCAAAAAGAATAATAATATAAAAAATATTATATAATATTTATAATTATGGGATGTATAAAGCCAAATAAAAAATTACAAAAATCTAATGGTCTTGCTGATTTTGTTTTATTTCTTTTTGAATTTGACAGAGTTAGAATTCCTAAATTAGGTTTATTTGAAATACTATTGTCAGATTTAAGACCAGGATTAGATGGCGACTCTATTTCATCAAATATAATATCTAGATTTGAAAAAATAGGACTTCCGTCTGGGCCACTAGAAGGAGGTGCCACAAATGTTATGGAGGAATATACTAAAGTATTAACAGAAGAAATAGTAGACTCAATACAATCAGATATGAGAATAGATATAGCTGTAGATGCAGGTATGCTTGTTCAAAGTAATGGTGGAAATGCAGGAGGGCCTGTTGTTTCGGTAGGTTCAAATCCGCTGCCTCAAGGAGGAAATGGAGTCGCTACTTAATTTAAATTTATTATGGAAGAAATAGATAAAAAATCAAAAACTCAATTATTAAGAGAGTTACAAGATGTAGTGGACGAATTTAATGAAAAAAAGAAATTTGTAAATTCTGTTTTAGATGAAATAGATATATTAGAAAAAAAATACTATCAATTAGTTAGTGAAATAAAAGACAATAAATAGAAATATGTTACCTGATGCTCTATCAAAATATATAACCCATTCAGTACAACAGCAAGTTGCTACAGCTAGTGATTCTCAAACTACTAAAAACAAAATAATATATCTTGCTGAAGTTATAGATAATAATGATTCTTCAAAAATGGGAAGAGTAACAGTCAGAATAATAGATAAAGATGAAGATGGAAATATAATAACTGGAGGTAAAGACAAAAACAATCCAGAAACTGTAGATGGAAATGGAATAGTAGCATTTCCTTTAATTCCTGACTTTTTTAGCTCTATACCTCAGCCTGGTGAGTTAGTTTATATATTATTTGCAAATCCAACAAAGCCAGACAATGACAGATATTACATAGGACCAATTAGAAGTGTAAAAAATCCAACAACAAAAACGGAAAGTGCGAGTTCTGCATTAAAATTGTTTAATCCATTAAATTTTAATGAAGAAAAAAAGACTCAAATTGAAAATTCTTCAATTGTTGATAATAATGAAAATTTTATTTACATAAAAGGAAAGGAAGATTCTGATATTATATTTAAACCTAGAGAAGTTTTAATAAGAGCAGGAGCTTTAGATGCAAATTCAAATAATTTTTCATTAAATGAAGAAACAAAGTGTTTTATTCAATTAAGACAGACAAGTACAATCAAGCCTCCACAACCATTTGATTTGGAGGAACAAAAAGAAAATTGGTCTCAATTAAATATTGTAGGTTCTAATATAAATTTAATATCCTCAGATAAAAAGGCAGCCAAAAATAGAGCATTAGATGAAAATGAATTTTTTGATACAGGATATCCAAACATAGAAAATGATACAAATCCACGTTTAGAAATTTATGGCAAACAAGCAAAAAAATTGCATCCTTTGGTTTTGGGTGATGAATTAGAAAAGTTATTACAGATAATAATAAGATTCTGCTTACAACACTCCCATCAACCTCAAAATCCCGTATCTCCTGAATTTAATGAAGTTGATTATGTTAAGGACTTAATAGCTTATACAGAGCCAAATAAAATGGCTGAAATACTTTCTAATTCTGTAAGAACAAATTAACTTGTTCTTATTAATATGTCAATATCTGGGTATCTGATTTCAAACATAGATAAAGGAGTTGACAATATAGAATTGTTTATATAATTTATTAAAGTTCTCCTTGAGCCAGAATTGTTAGCATTTCCATCAATAGCTTCATTATTGTTTAAAAATTCAGTAGGCCCATTAGCTTGAGATATTAAAGTAGAAGAATATCTTCCTCCATCTAAATTATAAGCTTTAATTCCAACCACATTTATAACTCCTGGTATTTCTCTAAGGTTATCAGTAAGTTGAGAAATATATATAGGTTGATTCATTTCCCATTCATCAACATTAAAATATTTTTTCATACCTTCCAAAGCCTCTAATCTAATTTCATTTGCATTATAACTTTTATCTGTTAACAAATCTATTTCAAACATTAAATTAATAACTTTTGCTCCATTTATTTCAACAAAATCATTTATCATTCTATATCTAGAAAGATACTCTACTATATTGTCTTTTACTACACTAGTTGAATTTTCCGTTAACTTACCATTTCCATCTTTTGATATAATATATAATTGAATTTTATTATCATTAATCTTTCCTCCAATCCTAAAGGGAACTCCAAAATTTCCTGGCATCTGCTTAACTCTAGCTAAATAATCTGGCAAAGTCATACATCTTTCTTGCGCTGCAAAATTACTTGAAGCTGCATATCTTATCTCTTGAGAGTTTGGAAGGCCTTTACCTCCTAGTGCGGGAATTATATTTGTTGCTTTAGTTGAAGATAAAACTGCATCATTTTTTGCTGCATCTACACCTAATATTATTGCATTTACATTTGAAATTGTACCTAAAACTCTAGCTCCTATATTTGTTGATTCTCCTCCCCCTGTTCTATATTTAATATACAAAGTATGTTCAGCTGGTAATTTAGAGCCTAAAGATGTGTTGTTAAACATTTTTTTATAATTTATATCACCAGCATTGGTTACTGTTAAATTATTTAAATATTCTGCATAAGCGTCGACATTAGGAGTGCCAGAACCAAAAGTTAAGGAACAACTTCCATCTGGAGAGAACTCTTTAGTAAATCTTCTATTTACTTCAATCCAAGTTCCATAAGATGAATCAGAATCAGAGTCTTTATTTATAAAAACTTTATTATCTGCTAAATGTTCTACTTCATAATATTTAATATCAAAATTTTTATAGTCTGAATATCCTGGTATAAATGTTGAATCTGTAGTTGGATAAGCTATAACGTCTAAAATTTCTAAAACATTCTTTTCAGGTAAAGCTATTTCTAAAAATTGTGTATTAGAGTTACTTTCTGAAATAATTTTTTTAAAAACAGTAGTAGTACCAGCAACACAAAACTCTCTTTTGGATATTTTGTATTCTATTATATTTTGAGCAGCGTCAAAAACAGGCTCTACAGTTCTATTGGCAACACCAGATTCTGAATAATCATTAGAAAAATCTATTTCATTTCTAGTTTCAAAAGTCTGACCTCCACCCTCAATTCTAACCCCAGGTCTATATAGTGGTAAATATTGATAATCTGGACCTGTACTTGTTGCAGGAACGTTAACTACTACATCAACTAATGTAGAAGCTCCTTTTTTGCCTGGAACTTTATATCCTAAAGTCTTAGCTAATCTATATGCAGAACTTGGTTCACTTACACCATCTAAAAAAAGTTCATTAAATCTTTTGTCTGTATAATATGAAAGTAAATCAGACACATAAGCCAACAGGTCAACCAATGCCATACCAGCACTACTAATGTTAAAATCTTGCCACTCTTCTGGGAAGTATACTTTTAATATTTTATCTATATCTGCTGATATAGTATCAAAATCTCTATTTAAATAATTTTGCTTTTTTATTTCTGGCATGTCTTATTTTATTATGTTTTTATGTCTCAATGTTATTGTCTCTTGGAATGTTTAGGGTTATAGAATCTTTTATTTCAAAAAAGTTTTTTATAGTAAAAAATATTTTTATTGATAAAAAATTTCTATCAGTATCTTCAGTATCTTCTGAAAAGGTTATATTATCTATAATTATTTGCGGTATAAACTCTTCTACTTTTTCTTCTATTTCTAATTTAAGTTGTTTTTGCGAAAACTCATCTAAAGGCTCCATTAGATAATCATAAACAGGCGAATATAAATTACCTCTCATTACCCTATGCCCCCTTTTGGTGGTAAGTAATGAAATTAAATCATCTTTTAAAGCTTCATCTGTTGTTTTATTTACATCAAAAACACCGCCTTTTATAGTTTCTTTAAAAGGAAATTTTATATTTATACCTTTTGCCATTTTTATTTATTATATAAATAAATAGTAAAAGCAAAAAAAATAAAGACTTTTTTCGAATACTATTTACATATATATAATAAATATGATTTTTTAAATAGAATAAAATGGGAAGATTTCGAATATACCCTAGCAAAAGCAATACTATAGCTAGTGGATTTTATGAACAATTCAACTCTGGATACAATCCTGGAGCTTTGCTTTGGCACGGAGGAAATGCTAGTAGAGCTAGTATTTCAAGGTTTTTAATGCAATTTAATTTAGATGAATTACAATATAAATTAAATTCAAAAGAAATAAATCCAAACTTTGTTTCTTCCTATAGATTAAAAATGACAAATGTAGTACCAGACGATGAGTTGCTAGAGTCTGATTTTGAATTTGCAAGAAGAAGAAAAAAAATAGCATCATCTTTTGACTTAATAGCATTTCCAATAAATAAATATTGGGACCAAGGAAGAGGATATGACTTATTAGGTACTGAATATATAAAAATAGCAGAAGGAGATACTAACTTAACTGGTTACTCTAATTGGATTTCCGCAACAAATACAACACAATGGGATGAGCCAGGCATATTTACAAACCCAACTGGCTCTACTGCTGTTACTCAATATTCTACTCAACATTTTGATAAAGGCGATGAAGATGTTGATATGGATGTTACCGATATAATAAAAGATTGGTTAAGTGGAGGTTCACAAAATAATGGTTTCGCTATAGCTTATGCGAGAGAATATGAGCTAAATAGCGGAGATACAAGATATTTGTCAAGATTTTTTACAGAAAAAACTAACACAGCATTTAAGCCATATATAGAAGTTGTATATGACAACCAAACAATAAGAGATGATAGAATGAGAGTCGCAAACGATAGAGTCTCAAGATTGTTTTTAAGTGTTTATAGCGGCAATACATCGGCAAATTATTTTTCTGCTGGAACTGTGTCTATAAAAACAGTTTCTAATGTAGATGTTTATACAGGTCTTACTCCAACTTTATTAACGGAAGGGTTTTATTACGTTGATGTATTAATGAGTTCAGCAACAAAGTCACAAAGATATAAAGACATTTGGAATGACGTAACATTCAACCCAGGAGTAGATAAACAGAATTTTGAACAAACTTTTCAAATTTTAGGTAGTTATTATACAAACTATCCAAAAGAAACTAATGATTATGTAGTAGATTTGTATGGAATTTCTAATAATTCTATAATTAAAAAAGGTGAAGTTATAAGAGTATATGCTGACACTAGAGTAAATTATAGTACAAAAACTCCAAATGAATATTATGGATTAGAATATAGACTTGTTCAAAATGAAATAACAGAAATTATACCTTGGCTAGAGTTTAATACTATTGTAATAGATAATTGCTCTAAATCATTTATAGATATAGATACTTCATGGCTTTTATCTAATCAAAACTATAAAATAGAACTTAGAATTAATGAGTTAGGAACAAAAAAAATATTAAAAGAAACTTTATATTTTTCTATTGAGATAGATTAAAGTTTACTTTTTTAAATTTTTAACTATTAATTAACTATAGAATTAATTAAATTTATGTCAGAAAGTATAAGAAAAATAAAGGTTGATAAAGATATAAATGTAGGTTTGTATTTTACAAATGTAAATGCAAACTTAAGTATTGTCAGAAAAACTTTTAACTCTGAACAACCTGCAGGATTTAATGTGGTTACTGGTCCTTGGAACCAATTGTATAACGAAGGAGAGGAAGCTTACGGTTTAGCTGGAGATGATAATGAAATAATTGAATTATTAGAAAAAATAGATGACTCTTACTTTAGAAGAAAGCCCCTAAGTACAGAATATGAATTTTTAAATGAAGAAGATTCCAAAAAAGTTATAAAAGGAACAAAATATTCTATAAGATATGAAGAATTAGTTGTAGATGTAGACCAAATAAAAGCTAAATCTTTTTTTAAAAGAGAAGCTGATATAGTTTCTGGCTCTAGCGCATATACTGGTGTATTTTTTAAAAAAGAAAAAAAAGAAGATTATAATGTTGATATATCTTTAATAAGAAGTGTTGATACTTTAGATACTTTAAGTGTAAAAAATAATCCATTATCAGAATTTCCAAATCAAGATTCCAATACTGGAGTTGTTATGGGAACTTTGTATGCAAGACAAAAGTTACTTGACGAAAATGGAGAAAGAATAAAAATACCACTAGCAAATGTGCCAGTTGTAATATTTAATGAATCTGATAAGTTTCCAACATTAGCATCTACTGATAATGAAGGAAATAGAATTTCTTTAAACTTTTTAGAAAATACTAATAGATTGGATTTTGCGGATGAATTTTCTTATGTTGCTGATGTTGGTTCAAAACAAGCTGTTAAAACATTGGGAAAAGTCAAAGAAGGCATTGAAAATGTGGATGGTATCCTAAAAAGTGTTAATTCTTTAAATATACCAGAAGAATATTTATATTCTACTGTAACAAATGATGATGGGGATTTTATAATAGAAAACGTACCTGCTGGCCAAAGGACTTTGATGTTTGAAGTTGATTTGTTAAAGCAAGGAATGACAAAAGATGAAGTTCAATTGAACTTTTTTCCTTACCCAACATCATCACAACCTAATGTTGACAGTGTTCCACACTTTTATTTTAGACAAATACCTGTTGGAGTAAGCCCTTCTTGGGGCTCTTTTCAAACTGGGTATACTCAGGTTGATATAACTGCAAGTATAGATATGAGAAGGTGGAGTACTTATTATATATCTCCAATTTCAAGAGATGAAGCAAATCTTTCAGAATTATTAAGTGCAGGAAATTTTGAAACATTAAACGTGTTAGTAAGAGATATGACACGAGAAGGCTATCCATTAACTAATGAAGTTGTTGAGGTTTTGGATATATACAGTAGAGATGAATCGCAAAGAATAGGTTGGTTTACTGAAAATAAAACGTCTAAATATCAAGCACAATTTAGAGAAGATGGATTCAAAGCATTTAAATTGCCTGCAAATCTATATGACCCAAAAGGAATTCCTTCAGGAGACTCAGGAAGAAGCACTTTAAGTTCTAAAAAAGGAGTTTGGCTATCTTGCTATCAAATGAAGATGTTATATGGTGGAGATGTTGAAACTGTATTATATAGGGCTACAGGATTTTTAAGAAAAGCAATTACAACAAATACAGACTTTCAACAAAAGTCTAGTCATTTTGACATAAATAGAGGCCCTGGCTATGGTATAGAAGACGCAACAGGAGAGCCTCCAGAAAGTTCTTTAAATGTTTTTCCTTATGAAAAGCCTTGGACAATAGATTACCCAAACAAATACAGCATACCATCATCGCCAAAAAATTCTCAAGGAAAAAACTATGGCATAAAACTTCAGCCTAGATTTAGAGATGGAGACATGCCTGGACTTTTTGTATATCCAGATGAAGATGACAATATAGGTCATGGATATGCAACAATGATAGGATACGATTCAAATGATTGGATTTATAATAGATTTGGAACAGTAGTAACTAGATATAGAATATACAAATATGAACAAAATTCTAGATGGGATGATGAGTGGTCAAATGGTTTTAGGCCTTTTTATCATCAAAACAGTGCATCGTCAAGAGATTTAAGCCTTTCAGGTCCTTCTTATGAAGTGAAAAATGGAGAAAAGTACCAAAGAGTTGAGTCTGGATTTTCTTATTGGCTAAAACCTGAAGGTTGGGGGAGGATTGAAAGTGCTGCATGGGGTGATTTTATGCTTTCTTCAGATATAAATAATAAATATTCGGCACCTAGTGAAGAGTTTATTCCAAAAAGCTACCTAACTATAGGAGCTGTTTATAGGGACGGTGAAAAAATATATTTAAGTTTAGATGGAAGTTTACCAAACTGGCTTCAAGGCGGAGCGTTAGATATATATAGAATAATAGATGATTTGCCAGAAGATTTAATAGTACCAAGACCTCCTGAAGAAGCGAGGTTTGTAGAAATACAAATAGGCGATGTGTTAGCTGCAAATGATTTAGAAAAAAATGATAGAACAAAATTTAGAATGCAGGCCAATAAAAATGGAGATGTTCATTTTGCAAATTCAATGATGATTGAAATAGAAAATCAAGGTAGCGTAGAAAGGTCAGTAAATGTAGGAGGGGTGTCAAAATCAATAAAACCAAATGAAACTCAAGAATTTGACATAAGGTCAGGAACAATCAAATTACAAACAAATACAGATTTTGACGCTATAGAAAATTTTTATGCAGTTTGCAGATATGCCTTTAGATGTAAAACTTCAGAAATTCCAAAAGCTGGTGAGAGGACAACTAATTATTTTTACATGAATTCTTCAGGAGTGCCAAAGTCAGAAACAAAAACCTTTTATATGAAAAGTACTTGTAAGGGTGCAAAAGGAAATGTTGACTTTAAAAAAGATGGTGATGATAGAGTTTTCAATAAGTGCGCAGACAATTTCGATAGAACAGGTGATTATATAATTAATGGAATTTTAATTGAAGCATCTGGGAAGTCAACGACAAATGTAGAACTTACTACAGCTTATACTACACCACAATGTAGTCAAGCAGGGTTTGGAGTTTATAGAATAAAAAACTCATAAAAAAAAATGAAAGAAAAGCTTAAAATAGTATTAGGAAAAAAAGATTTATTTCCATATAAAAATGAAGACGTTTTTGTAAACTTAGAACTGTCTAGAGATTCTGATGAGCTTGTAAATGAAATAATAAATAATAATTTTAATTTAAATGAACAATTTATAAAAGAAAGAGAAAAATCTTTAAAGTTTTGTGTATATGGAATTTGTGAAACTAATTTTTCTGACACAGATAACATAACAATAGATATATCAACAAATCATTTAGATAGGATTTATTCACCTAGATTTAGCACAAACATAGCTCCAAAATCGCTTCATACAACAAAAACAATACCTCTTAGTAATAGCTCAAGATTAAGTAAAAACATATTTTTACATAATAAAAGCTCTTATTATTTTATGTTTGAAATCAACCCGCTCAGCATTAATAATGTAGGTGAAAATAAAGAGTTAAGATTAAAAATAAGAGATAGTAAAAATAAAATTTATGCTAATATAAAAGTTCCTTTTATACATTACAATTCAGAAGGAGTTAAAATATTATATGGAACTGAAACTATAGAAATTGACTTAAAAGGAAATCAAACCATAGTAGAAAATGATTTTAAATTTCTTTATGACACACATTGGATTAGAACTGATTTAAATTTATTTAGACCGCCAAAGGTATCTTTTCTAAATTCATTAGATAATGAATTTATTAATAACACAACATCTATTATACAAAATCCTGCAATTGAAAACACATCAAAAGAAGTTATTGATAAACTAAATTCATCAATAGACTCATCTTTTGCTTCTACAGGAACAAATAACGCCACTTTAGATGAAAGTTTTGGTAAATTTGAATTTTTTGCAAAACTAGACTATCCTAGTGTTTATGGAATTGAAGAAGTGGATGTTTATGTTAAAGATGATGGAACAATAAGAAATCCAAATCAAGATTTTATATTAAAAACAAAAACTTTAAAGTGGAATGTGGGTGAACAATATAAAAAAGTAGAAGTAGAACTTTTAGACGATTTATATGTTGAAGATGAAGAAAAGGTTACTTTTGGATTTAACAACTTTAAATATTTAAATGAAGCCGAAAGAAATAGTCAATTTTTTTTAACAATACAAGATAAAGACCAGCCTATACCTATTAGATTTGCACAGAATTCACAAGAAATAACAGAAAGTACATCAACTTTATCTATAGACTTATTTCTTGATAAGCCAATGAATGTTCCAAATCAAACAGTTGTAGTATATGTAGACTTAGCAGAATCTACAGCTGAAATAGGCGAAAACTTTTTAGGAACAGATTCTAGTGTGGTAACAACAAATACAGAAAAAATAAATTATGTTATTGATGTAGATGTTGAAGAAAAGGGGGGAGCGGTAGGAGGTATTTTTTCGTTTGGCCCAAGAAAAGGAGGTCAAATAAGAAGAAAAACTGGAAGCTTTCTTGCTGATGGGTTTGTGCCAAATAAAGAAATAACATATAATTCTATAAATAGATTTGGAGGCAAAGTAGATATAGATAAAAAAATAGTCATTTCTCAAGTGACCAATAAATTATTAACTTTAAAAGAATCAAATCTAACTTATGGAGGAGGACCTTCTCATAAAAACTTAGAAGCGACATTTACATATGAATTTGAAACAGAAACTTTTGGAGCATTTGAAAAGACAATAAATCTTAAAGAAGGAGTTTCAGAATTTAAATTTGATATTGACATATTAAATGATTTTAAGTATGATACAGATTTAAATATAAAACTTAAACTAAAAGACCCATCTCAAAACGTTATAATATCTGATGATGTAAATAAGGAGCATACTATAACAATTAAAGATAGTATGATACCTAAATTTACTAGATATGTATTTCCTGGTGATTTTGAAAGGGGTTATGGAATGTTTAGAATGAATAATTTTCTAGTAACAGAAAAAAAAGCTTTAAGACTATCGGTCACAGATGATGTTGATATAGCAAATAATTTTACTGATAAATTTTCTTATTTTATAGAAATAATAAACAAAGGAGAACAAATAGTAACGCCCAATAAGCTTACTCCTGAATTTGAAACAAGCACTGGTGAGTCAGGTGCTGAAGGTGCGGATGAATTTCTTAACAATACTAACCTTCCAATCAAAATACCATTTAAAAAAGGAAATAGGGTTGTAAGTACAAATGAAACTGTCGGCACCTATGAAGTGCCAAAAGCGCTTTCAAGTTTTAGAAAAATAATAATAGATTTACCATCTAATTATGGATTAAAAAAAGAAGTAAACCAATTTTTAAAATCAAAATATGAATTTAGATTAAGAGCAAAAAGTATACCTCAATCACCCCCTCAAGGTATAGGAAGTTTTGGAAATAGCACTAATTTTCAAAGTGAATTTAAAGCTAGAAACTTTACTGAAATAAAGATACCAGAAGAAACAGATGGACTTCCTGCTGATTTAGACCCAAAAAAATATAAATATTTTTTAACTACTGAAATAGAAAACATTAAAAATAGAATAGAATTTAAAGTATTCCCACCAGCCAGTCAGGGGGAACTGCCAAAAGTATTATTTACTTGTAAAGATTCTATTGTTCAAGGAGGTAATAATTCTATTGGTCATGTAAAGAAAGTAGAAATAAATGGCACTATTTTTCTAAATGAAATATTTGAAGAGCCTGATTCTCCTTTTACTCTTTTTGGAAATTCCAATAGTGAATACACAAAAGTAATAAGAAGAAGTTTTACTCCATATGAAATAAATTATACAATTTGTAGTGGAAGTACTCAAAATAATTCTTTAATCCCATCCCAACCTTCATCTCTTTTTAGTGGAGGTAACTACTCTTACACCAACCTTATTACTAATGCAGAGGAGCCAATTTAAAATATTTTATAATATATTTATAAAATAAGAAGTTCTTATGAAGGATATACAAAAACATAAAATAAGACTAAATAAAACTCAAGAAGGAATTGTAAGAACTGATGGCACAATATCAGACTCTTATGATAAAGATTTTTATATAACAATATCAATATTAGAAGACGCAACAATAAGTGAATATGTGGATGTAGAAATAGACCCTTTAAAAACAGAGATTAATAGACAGTTTTTTAATCCTTATTTTATAGAGTTAGGATTTTTTAGAGATATAACGTCTGTAAACTCAACGCCTACATCAATAAATTCTTCAGTAGAGGTTAAGTCTAAAAAATACGGTATAAATATAAACAAATAGATGATTAGAAGATATAAAATAGTAATAAACCCAGCAGCTATAGATAAGCCTAGGCCTAATTTTAATTCTAATTTAATAAATGAATCTGGTTATTTATTTTATGACAACAATTCTATAGAACCAAATCAATTAGTTAATGAAAATAATGTAACACAATATTTAGAAAATCCTAATAATTCTAAAGTTAAAAATTCTTTTGTAAAATATTTAAAAAGCCTATTAAAAAAAGAAGAGTTTGAATTTATATATACTAAACCAAGTAAGGTTTATCCTTTGTTAAATAATTATTATGAACAAAAGGTTAAATTAAATAAAGAACCTTCTAAGTTTATGCTTTTTGAAAGTTTATTATCAACAAAAAAGGTTGAATTTCAAGATAATAATTTTAATTATGAAGATAAAACAAGAATAAATAATTCTATAAATAAAATTATACAATCTTCAAGTGGTGCTACAGAGTTAAATTTTGAATATGAACAAAGCGGTTTAGATTCTTTTGAATCTGCTGGACTTAATTATGAACTAACTTCTGGAATTACACAAGATGATTATTATATAAATCTAAAAATAGAAAAAAAAGAAGCATCAGTTTTATCAACGGATTATTCAAAATATTTTTCAGACTGTGTAGAAGATGGTGTAGTATTAAAAAATTGTTTTGTTGATTTAAACAAAAAAACAAATCCCTTTGAGTTTTGGAGTGATAGCTATTACAATTCTTTAAATTTTGTTTCAAACACTTCTTCTAAGCCTAGCAAAATAAAAAAATAAACAATTAATTCTTTCAAAATATTTTTAATTGAGTATATTTATTATAAATAAAACATTACTATGAGTGTAGGTATATACGGTACAAAAAAATTAGCAGATGTTACATCAGATGAAGTAGATGTTTTATATGCATTTAGTCCAGATAGAGAATCTACAGGAGAATTATCTTTCAAGCCTTTATATGATAGTATAAGTGAAAATGATTTATTAAAAATGCTGGGTGCAGATGGTATGTATAAGTTAAGGTTACCATCAAACGTTTTTACAGAACTCGGCTTTTATTCAGTGCTAATAAAACCTAAAACTTTTAGATTACAAATTACAGACTGTTCAGTTGTTGTTACAGAAGATGAAGTTGGAATTCAAATTTCAAAAAAAGGAATAGTAATACCATCATCTCAATTTAGAAAAACAAATAGCTTAGTAGGTTGGTCAATTGAATATATTGATAAAAATACAGGACTAAAAGTAAAAAACTCTAATAAAATAATAACAAGTAGCGACTTAGTGTCACCAGCAACAAATAACAATACAGTAAATAGAGGAGCAATAAGTTATGTTTTAAACCCTGGAGGTAACGCCCTCTTTTTGACAGTAAGCCCAGATGAAGGGAGTTTAGTTTCTGGTCAAGGCGGAGGAAGTATAGGTTCTGCAGGACAAGATATATTATTAACAAATACATACTTCGACCCAGTTCATATAGAAGTTGAAATGGTTGAACACGATGTAAAAACTTTATCTTACGCCCTTTATGGGAATACAACAAGAGACAACTCTACTGGAATATTAACTTATTTTGACGAAGAAGGAAATATATATAGACAATATAATCTATATACTAGAAAGAAAGATTTTAATCAAGGAAGTGTAGATATTAGACAAATTAGAAGTAATATTAACACTAATCAAAATTTTAACACTATTTCTGAGGGGCTTAATAGTTAACTATAATCCTGTACCATAACATATAAGAGCAGTACTACCAGACTTAACAATTGTTACTGATGTGTGAATGTCGTTGCAAACATTTATTTTGCCATCTGTTAGTCCATTTAAAGTATAACTTCCTCCAAATGGCGGCACTGCACCAATAGTTATTTGACCACCACTTCCATCTTTTATTTTTACCAATTCTACTACTCTACCAACACTAACATCATTTCTTAATAGTGAATTTAAGCTAAAATTATACTCACCAACCATTCCACCTAATGTTAGATTGTCTCTAATAAAAATTATCTCATCATCAACCTCTACTCCTTTTGATGGACTAGTGCTATAATCGCTATTTACTATAGTCACTTCTCTAGTGTTTTTAACTCTAGACCCTCTTGTTTTAAGGCTTGAAACTTCTGTAGTTCCACTTACAATTAAATCACCTTCTATTGTAGTGTTTCCAGTTATAGTAATATTACCATTTACAGTCCCGCCAGTAAGAGCTAAAAAAGAACTTTCAATAGTTTTTACACCTCTCCTTAAAGTTCTTTTATTAACAGCATCTTTATCATATTTGGGGTCTGCTAAGTTTTCTCCTCTATTATTACCAAAGTCTATTCTAGCCATAATTATTTAAATAATATTTGAACAATACCATAATCGCCATCATAATCTTTTATTGATTTTAACACATGATAATCAGTTCCATTTATAGCCTCACCATTTATGTCAAAACTAATATTGTTTCCTGTTATTTGCTCTGAAGTTCTAACGTGTAATTTACCTAACAAACCTATAGGAGACCACTCTTTTCTCTCTTCTCTAGATAAATACTCTTGGTCTTTATCAAAATTTGGATTTATTTTATTTTCAAAAATATTTCCAACATAAACCTTACCTTCAGTACTTCCTGTATATAAGATTCCATCTAAATTACCAGCACTTGGATAGTTTTTATATATATTATCATCTTCGTCTATATAAAACTCTACAATTTCACTATCATCAACATTTGATGTACGACCAGTATATGAAAGCTTATTAAGTTTATCTAAATTTTTAAAGTCAATAATTTCATAAGGTTCAACTATATTATTTACAGAAGTTTGACCAGATATTATATATTTTTTATATTCAATTTTTAATTTTCTTCTAAATTCATCTTTTAAATGAAAGTCTTTCCACTTTAATGATGCCGAATCTCCTATAAATCCTGGTGTTGGCGATACAATTCCAACTATATCTGAATTTCCTATTTCTATTTTATCTCCAACCAAAGAAACTGCATACCCATACCTTTCTTCATTGTTTATGTTCCCATCTTGCCATTCAAAATATTCAGCATAATCTGCTGTGCCAACACTAAGGGAGCCATCCCAATAGCCATTTCCATTTTGCCAATCCAAATAAATTGTTCGAGCAGCAGTAGTTGGAATAGTTGCTAAACTATATCCTGCTTGAAATGAATTTGAAGCAAGTACCGAATAACGGCTACTTTTAAATCCTTGGCCTGCAATTACTGTAGACACATTTAAATCAGCAGTAAGACCTTTCGTAAGGTCTTTGTTTTTACCTCCTAAGACAACGCAGTTACTTGGAGTTCCAAAACTACCACTAGAAATAACATTATTTTCACCTCCTAAAATAACATTATTTTGAGGGCTGTTGTTGTAAAGTACAGTGTTTCTATGTTTGTTTTCACTTCCTCCAACTATGACACATTGATGATACCTTCCTCCTAAAATATCATTATTTTCTCCGCCAATTATTGCACAATTATTTACCGTTTCAGCAGTATTAGTAAATACCTCATAGTATTTAGCAATAGTATTTCCATTTCCACCAATAATTACTGAATTTAATATAGTATCTTCCGTTAAATCATCTTGACCCCCAGTGCCTATATCTATAGCAATTAAATTCCCCTCACCACCAGAAATTACTGAATGTTTAATAGATGAATAAATTGCCGAATCGTTATCAATGTTAGAATTTAAGCTACTTATAATAGATGAAACTTTAGCTTTTTTAATAAAATTATAAGGAGTAGAACCTAAACCAGGCTTACCAGAACCAATTATTGTAGAACAATCTGAATTTTCAATTTGACCTCTTCTGCCTCCAATTATTGCATTGCTTGTAGAAATAGAAACGCCAAAATCACTATCTCCATTTTGTTTTACATAAGAAAAAGAGGTGTTTATTAAAGCTGAGCCATACACTCCTTCGTTATATATTTCTTTATTGGGACCATCTGAGTTACAGCCAACAATAACGCTATAACCTGATTGACCCTTATCAGTTGAGCCCACTGGAGCGTTATTGTCTGGGTCATCTTGCGCTGTTATATAAACTTCTTTAGAGCCTAGTATACAATTGTGTCCACCAATTTCTCCATCATTATATGACGCATAAGCGTCTCTATAGTTTATAATAGAACTGTCACTACCTCCTAATATTGCAGAACCATCTTGAAATAGCACCGCAGAATCAACCCCAGAAGCTATTGTACTAGATTGTTTTCTAGAGTGTATAAAAGATGAAGAGCCGCTAACTGTAGTATTAAACCCACCAGCGTGACAATAGTTACCAAGAGTAGTTGTTAAATATCCCTCGGCATGAGACACGTTTCCTTTAGATGTGTTTGAATATCCTATAACTACATTAGATGTTCCATTAAAAATTGGATTAACTTCTACTGCAATATTATTAGCTCCGAATACTGTATTATAACCTTCTGAAGGCGTTTGTTCAGAAGTTGTGGAATTCGGATATTGACTATTAATAAAAACAGTATTTCCATAAGAAGTTCCATCCCATAAATCAAACTCATTAAAACCTTCATTTATTTTAATTCTACCTTCATTAAAAGTGTCCCCAGTAAGTATGTTTTCAAAAGCCATTTCTTTTTCTTTTATAATTATTTAAATAATATTTGAACAATACCATAGTCCCCATCATAATCTTTTGTTTTTTCTAAAATATAATAATCAGTTCCATTTATTGCCATCCCACTAGAATCTATACTAATTTTATTTCCTGTTATTTGTTCTGAAGTTCTAATATCTAATTTGCCAAGTAAACCAACTTCAATCCACTCTTTTCTATCTGCTCTTGTTGTGTAATTTTGATTTTTGTCGAAGTCATGATTAATTTTATATTGTCTAACTTTCTTTTTAAAAACTTTATCATCTATATTTTCTTCATAAAGTTCCCCAACCATATTTTCTGGGTTAGGTGGTTCTTTAAAAGTGTTATTTTTATTATCTATATAAATTTCTGTTTGCCCACTATTTATTAAATATAAATCATATTCCTCTTCTATTTTTCTTCCAAATTCATCTCTTAAAAATAATTTATCCCAAGCTAGAGACGCTGAGTCACAAGTAAAACCAGGGGCTGCAGATGTAATTCCTATTATACTATTATTTCCTTTTTCAATTTTATCACCAATCAAAGAAACGGCATATCCTACCCTATCTTCATCTAATAGATTGCTATCATTCCACTCAAAAAACTCTGCATAATCTGCGGGACCAGCATTAATTGCACCTTCAAAGATACCATACCCTTGCTGCATATTAAAAGCTATTCTATTGTTAACAGGATTTCCCGCTGTTGGCGCGGCATTATAGCCCATAGTTATTGTGTGTGCAGACCTTGGAACTGAAGAGTTTCCCATTTGAATACAATCATCATATAAGTGGTTTACATTTATATTATAACTTCCAAATATTACACAATTTTCAACAGCAGAAATGTTATTACCAGTTCCTATAATATTTCCTTCACCACCAGCTATAACACAATTTTTACCCCAATTCGTATTACCAGAACCTGCTAATGTAACAGAATTATTGCCATTACCTAAAGTTCCAACTCCTTTACCAGATTCATTATTTTCACCTCCAATAATTACAATATTTTTTATTAAATTACCTGACGTAAATTGCAACGCTGGTCTTATATTGTTATTAAGCCCTCCTAAAATAGAGCAATAATTAACATTGTGAGCAAAGCCAGCTAATGAGTCATCAATTGAGCTATTGTAACTAGATATTATTTGATTACCCTCCCCAGCACCATTGTTATCAAAATTTATAGATGAATTTCTACTAGTTATAATTGAAGTATCAAATGAATTTGATATATTATTACCTTCAGTAGACCCAAAGTAACCTCCCAAAATGGCACAAGACTTAATCTCATCACCATTCATAACATTATATTCACCACCTATTATAACACTGTTGTCACTAGTTGTTGAAGAAATTGCATTTCTAAATCCTCCAAAAATTCCTGTCATTTGATTATTTCCTGCAATACAACCTTCTATTCCACCAACAATTGTTGATGTATCAGTAACGTTACCAGTAAGATTAATTTTGTTTTTATAGCCTGCAAATATTGTTGAATTACTACCAGAGCTACCTGATACCACATTTTCATAACCACCCATCACAGCACTATTGTTTATCGTAGATGAATTGTTTTTTCCAAAAACAAAAGATTGATTACCGTCAGCTGTAGAGCCACTACCGCCAGCAAATGAAGCGATTCCAAGAGCTGTATTTTTACACCCTTCTGTATGAGAGTAGTTACCGCTAGAAACTGTCATATAACCTTCAGAATGAGAAGCAAAGCCACTAGAAGTTGTAGCATAACCTTCTGCATAAGCTGAATTTTCAGAAGCTAAATTACCAGAATCGTTTAACGCTATTAAAGAATTGTCACCAGTACTAGCAGACCACAAATTTGTCAAACCAGAAAGTGCACCATTAATTAAATCAACAGCTTCATATGTAGTATTACTTGTAAGTATTAAATCTGCCATTTTATTTTATTTAAATAATATTTTAACAACTCCATAATTTCCATCATAAGATTTTTTGTTTTCTAAAACATGATAATCATTTCCATTTATAGCCATTCCATTAGAGTCTGCACTAATTGTACTACCTGTTATTTGTTCTGAAGTTTTAACATGTAACTTTCCTAACATTCCAATTGGAGACCATTCTTTTCTTGAACTTCTAGGTTCATATGATGAATTTATATCAAAATCTGGGTTTATTTTTTCAATTTTTATATCTTCTACAAACACTTTATCATTAGTTTCGCCAATAAATAATGTTCCTAAAATATTATGAGAATTTGGTGGGTCTGAATAAATTTTATCATCTTCATCTATGTATATATAATTATCATCTAAACTATATTTTTTGTAAGTATTATAAATTTTTATTCCCCACTCATCTTTTAAATATACTTTATTCCATTTTAATTCTGCAGAATTACCAATTAACGCTGGATTTGATGAAACTATTCCAACTATATTTTGATTCCCTATTTCAACTTTTTCGCCAACTAAAGAAGCAAAATACCCCACTCTATCCTCATTTAATAGATTGCTATCATTCCATTCAAAATATTCAGCATAATCCGCGGGACCAGCATCTGGATTTCCATCCCAACGACCATCACCATTTACAAAGTCAAATACTATTTCTCTATTGTTATAGTCTGAAACTCCAGGAGATACTCCACCCCAACCCATCTGCCAACTAGCACCATAAGATGGCGACGTATAATCTTCCCTTATCCCAGTACCCATCATGACAGTATCTTTATTGTCTGATATAAAAACTTGATTATAAACCCCTCCTATTATTGCATTATTTCTCTCAACCCCTGTAAATGTAAATACTGATGAATTTTTACTACCAATAATAACATTATTTCCAACCCCATCACCAGACAAGCTAGACATTGTGCTACCTTCACTCCCTAAAATAATACAATTTCTTGATGCACTCATTGTAGAACTTTTACTTGCTACAATAAAAGAATTAAGAGTAAGTCCATCTGGTTGCGCCAATGGCTCAAATAGTGTACCTAAAACATTTTCTTCACCACCAACAATACCAGAATTTAGAATAATAAAACTAAAGGTTTCAGAAGAAAAAATAATATTATTATTATCACCTCCTATTATAGTTGAGTATGCTCCACGATTTATAGTACTATTATATGAGCTTATAATCGAAGAAGATGTTGATGCGCTTATTTTGTTTGGATTTTGACTAACAAGTGGAGCTGCTTGTTTATAATAATCTCCTCCAATAATTATAGACCCAAATGAATCATAAATTTGAGACCTTCCTAATATAATTGCAGAAGATTCACTTCGGTACATAAGATTTTGACCATCAAGAACTCCAAGCAGCATTCCATCTCTTGGATATCCATAGCCACCAATTATAGAGCTTTTAGAACAGTCTTCAATCGAACTAAAAGAGCTTCCTAATATTGTATTTGCAGAAAGGTTTGAATATGTATTTTGAACGATTTTAGATTCATACCCACCTAAAATACCAGAGCTAGTATTGTTGTCGGAACCTAGCTCTTCTCCAATTTGTACGTCAAATCCTCCTAAAATAGAAGAGTAAGAAGAAAATAAAGATTTTTGGCTATCATTCCCATTGGAATGGATAAATCCAAAAGGTCTAAGTACAACATTGCTTTGACCACCTGCATGAGAATATGAAGCATCTCCTGCTAATTTTCCAATTGTATTGTCAAAATTCTGAACATGTGAATAATCAGAACCACCCCATATAACATTATTATACCCTTCGCCATGTGAATAATCTCCTAACACATCATTTGCCGAAGTTCCTTTAATAAAATTTATAGAATAATCTCCATCTGTATCTGAAAAACTACTAGCTCCACTAATAGATTGTATAGAATAACTGCCAGTACTAGAAGTCCACAAAAAATCCAAATCAGCATAAGCAGCATTAATTTTAATTCTACCTTCATTTACGTTATCACCAGTTAATATTATGTCTGACATTTATTTTATTTTTTTATAAATATTACTATCTATTTTTAATTTATTAATTTATTAATTTATTTACATAATTTAAAATGTAAATACTATACAAAAATACATTCTCCCACATCTGCAAATGTTGTTCCTGTACTACTCCATAGTAGGTTTATTGTTAAATCAAGACCTATTGTATCCCCATCTATATCGTATGGCTGAGGAGTATCGTCATATCCTGGTTTTGTAACGGTTACTATTCCACTACCACCTGCAACATTATTAACTGTATAATTACCACTAGAATCTGTTAATGCAGAAAAGCTTGTTCCTGCACCACCACCTAAAGGTTCATTAGTTCCTGCAGAGATGCTAATGTCGGTTGTTGTATCTACTCCAACTTCTAAAACTGCAGTTGTTAAACTAACTGTAAATATAACTGTAGCGCCAGAAACTGGACATCCATAATTATAATCTTGATAAACAGTTCCTTGTACTGTATAAATTCCGTCTGTATCTGTTATAGCAGTTTCGCTTCTACCCCAGTTAGTTACATTTTGTTTTACACCAAATAAATTTATAACTTCCTTAGTATTTCCTAGTCTATATAAAAAAGAAGAGTCTGGAGAAAGTGTAACAGAGTGAGTTCTTACAAAGTCAGCTATACCAGGTTGTTTATCTATATTAAAAGTGCTTGCACTTAAAAATGTAGCATCCGTTAAATCATAAGTAACTTGCAATTTATAATAGTCTCCATCCGAAACATTATTAAAACTAAAAATAGGTGAAAAAGTATCTAATTGTCCAATTACAGTTGGTGCATCATCTATTACGTCTATATTTGGTTTTTGAGGTGCAGCAAAATAAGTAAATATAGCGCCATTAGTTGTTAGTCCCGAATAAGTTCCTCCACTAATTATTGTTTCATCTTTCTCTGTTGTAATTAAAAAATTACCATCAGAATTAAGTCCAGAATATGAAAAGTCAACAATAGAATTTCCACTAAAAACCTGAAAACCACCTAAAGTTTTATCTCTTTCTTGTATAAATTCATATCTTGTATCTATAAAATATTGTGCCTTATCTAAAAGTAATTGTTCTGCAAAACTATTTTCAGGCTTAACTATTTCAGGAAGTGAAAGAACGTGTGTTGGTGTTGATATTGTGCCACCAGTTTCATAAATAGTAACTAAAGGAGTTGCCAATAAAGACGATACAGTTTCTTTTGTTGGAGTAAATCCAGTAGAAGCTGAAAGAGAAATTATTTCACTACCTTCTTCATCTAAATTATTTGAAACAAAGTCATAAGTAGGAAAATCAACTCTATAAATATCATAAACAACATTAGTAATTCCACTAAAAGAAGAGGTGTTTGCTGTATAGTTGTAAGTTAATATTTTTTCATTATTTACATTTACAGAAATACCATCAACCACTTGTTTATAATATTTAAAAGTAGCGCCCTCTAAATTATAAAGAGGTAAATTAAATATTTTAGGCTCAACTTCTGGTTCTAATATTTTAGGTATATTATTTTGTATAAATACTTGAGAAATACCATCGTTTTCACCAACAGTCCTAGATATTATAGTTTTATTTATTGACATATTATTCTGGGTAAGTTATTGGTGTAAGTTTTGGAGGGTCTGCATAAGGTTCTGTATTTAAATCTTCTTCAAAAATGCTAGCATCAAAATTTGCCAAATTAGTATTAGGGTCTATTGTTGTAGGTAATGTAACTTCGAAATTAGAAATGTCAACAGTTCCTTCTGGACTTTCTGGTATCTTTGCAGTTAGATTGTGAGCATTTATATCTTCATCAAAATTATTCTCTAAACTTACAGTAAAATCTGCAGCTTGTACAGTAGGTTCAAAAACTAGAGGTAAATCTATTTTAAATTCAGAACCATCATTTATACCAGGCCTATATATAAATCTATGTCTATTAAATGCTGTATTTGCATATACTGTACCATAAGAGTTTAATATGCTTGTTGCAGGAGTAAAAAATGGAACTAAATCTTGAAAGTTTCTTTCTAATAAATTTAAAAATTTCTCTAATTTTTTAAAAGTTAATCTATTAGACATATTAGCGTCTAATAGCATGTATGTTATATATATTTTCTTTAAATCTCTATATGTTCCTGTATGACCTTGTTGCCACCCTAAAGTTTTTCTATTTCTTGGATTTACATTAGCTGTATATACGTACTCTAACCATTCCTGTATGGTCATTGCACTCATATTTGGAGGAGCTACATCTTCAAGTTCTTCTACTTGCCACTCAAAAGGAACAGTCATAGCTGAAAAAACGGGAGTTAAACTTCCCCACGACCACCATCCATAGCTTAATTCATACCACTCCATAACATCGCATTCGATTGCTCTTGAAGGTCTAAGGTCTACATTAATCTCTTTAGTGTTTACTATATTTCTTGTATTTCCTGTTCTTATTTTTAAATTATCAACAACCATTTTAGGCTCATGAGCAGCTCCTAAACTTTCGATAAAAGCTTGACCATCACCCCTACCTAAGCCTCCAACTTGAAAAAGTGTAGAATTTACATCTGGATAGCCGTCTGACTCTTGGGATAATCCATCTATTGGATTTCCAAATGCATCAAGTGCACTATTGTCTAAGTTTAACTCTGAAACTACACTACCACTACCGTCAACACCCCCATCTCCATCTTCTTCTAATGAATCTATAGCATTTGTTGTTATTTGTTCTTTTACTTGTTTTACCTCATAAATGAATTCTTCTAAATTAAATAGACAGTCTGGCGCCCCTAAAAGTTTGAATATAAAAGTTAAAGCATCTCTAGTTCCTCTTTTTTTGTATAGCCAAACTATATTGCTTAACATTCTTCTCCAAAGTTCTAAATTATAATCTTCATAAGACTTTCCTGTTTCATCAACTTCACCAGCCAAATAATCTATTATATTTTCTGAAACGAATGCATTAGGCAATTTGGCACCTAAAAGATTTGATAATCTTACTATAAATTTATTGGGAACACTTTCAGAGCCATCATAACTAATAGAGTGAGCATAAGCCAATCCGTCTATATATTGTTTTATTCTATCAAACTCTTCTGAATAGGTTGTTGTTAACTTTCTATATATATCATTTTCTGAATCTAAATTAATAAAATTTTCAGGAAGCATTGTTCTGAGCATTATATTAGTTTTTTCTTCATCAACACTTCTTGCTGAATTTAATATAGAAGTTGCATAATTTTCAAATTCAATACCAAAACTATTTGGAGCAAAACCATCTATTGTTTTTGGCCAAGTAAAAGTAACTCTTTCATAAGTGTCAGTATCTGGATTTGGCATTAAAAAGTTCCCACTATTAAGAAGTTGTTCTTCTAAGTTGGAAATTGTCTTTTTGTATTGACCATATCTAGCTCTTGTAGGTCTTATATATAGTGGATAAGTAAATTCTGTAGAAGAAAGAGATTCTTCAGGCAGCAATATTCCATCAACTGTAAATTCAAAATAATCATTAATAGAATAAGTATAAGAAGTTATTTTGTGTATTATATTTATAAAAGTATCTCCAGTTATTGTACTTTGTGAATCTCCACTTAATTGAATAGCAAACTTATCAGTATCATTAAATAAATCTACTTCTAAATCGCTTTGCTCTGTACGGCCAGAAACATATATAACATTTCCTTGATTAGTAATCGATGAAAAGGCTACCTTAAAGCTAGAATAGTTTTGTACTATATCATGAGTATAATCATAGATAGTTAATCCTCCACTAATTGATTTAGATAAAAATGCATAAGGAAAATTATCTACTATATTATTTATTGCATTAGCAACTTTAGTATAAAAAGACCCAAAATAAGCATAACTAGTAGGTTCTTCTGGGTTTAAGTTTAACTCATTTTCTTTTGTGTTAACAATTCTTAAAACATCAAAATTACTAGAATCTGAATTGTTTATATTGTAATATGATGTAAAAGAAAGTTCGTCACCAGAAGAATTATCTAAAAAATTTTCTTGAACATCTCTATCTAACCTAAAGTTTCCAAAAGTAAAAACTGATTCAGAGCTTGTCGCGGCAAACCTCACGTCCCTGCCAGGTGTAGGATTTACGTCTAAAGTTGTGCCTGTATTTATAGATGCCATTATAAAATTATTTATTAATAAATATCACAGCAAAAAAAGTTATAAAATTATTTCTATTTTTTTTTATAATCTATTTATTGCTAAGGAAACTATTTTTTTTTAAATATTAATGTAATCAAAAGTTTACTTTAATAGTTTAGAAATTATATTATATTAAATTCCTTAAAAGAGTAAATAGAAAATGGGATATATTTTAAATGAGCCTAAAACATTTATTAATGTTAAATTAACTGACGAAGGTAGAAGACAACTTTCGTTGGGTAGTCTTAATTTCAGTAGTGCAGTTCTTTCTGATAGAGAGATAAACTATGGTATAGATAGAAATGAAAAATATGATATATCTAATAATAGAATAATATCACCAGTAGATACAGAGCCTGGTATATCTATAAATTTTGATGGTACTGTTGCAATACCTTTAGAGGGAAATCAATTAGTATCAGCAAAACAATTTGCAACAGGAGCAACTGGTAGTTATGGAATGTTTACAGGGACAACTGCAAGTAGTGGGACTACAGCAATAGATACCACAAAATTATTAGGAAATTTTAATACTATTACATATACAACCTCTCCAATGAGTGGAGGAACATCTGTTTTACTAGACAATCCTGGAGGCTCTTACTTTCCAAGTCCTGGTGACTTGGCTTTTATACCTTGGGAACCTATACAAAATAGTGGAGCAACATATACAAGTGCTATAGTTCCTTCTGGAAATCCTACAGTTTCTTTATGGTATAGAGTTACTGATACAAATGGTTCTGACACAATTTATTTAGATAGACCTACGCCTGATTTTGCATCAGAGGCAAATGCTCAAACTATAAACGCTTATTTTTATCCATATAATGGTATTGAAACATATTACGGAACAGGTTCAACTATAGACCCTCAAGTTTGGAATATGAACATAATTAGAACGCAAAGTGTAGAAGGCACACCAGACATAACTAGTGGATATACATCTTATGGTTCTATAGATTATAATGGAACTAAAGCTTATTTAGGGTTCGATGGAAATACAAATGCTGTAGGAATTTTACATTATACAAATGAATTTACTGGAAACACTTATGCTGAACAGTTTGTAGAAAAAAGTGTAAGAATAGATTTGCCATATATAATGTGGCACAATTCTGCAGAAGATAATGGTTTAGGCTTAGAGTACGGAGTAACTCTTTATGATGTTCAAGGAGTTACAAATACTGATGCAGTATCTAATACTACCTTTAGAGAATTAAGAGATGGAGTTTCTAGTACAAGTAAAATAGTTGGTAAAGTTTACCATAAACTAAAAATAATAGCAATAACAGATGCTGAACTTTTGACGGCAATGACCTATAAGTCAAATAGAAATTACACAATGCCTGAATTAAGTTTAAATTTAGCATCAACGCCTAAATACCCTCTAACAACAAGTGAAGCAGCTGGTCTTTGTAAATCTGGAAAAACTTATTTTGCAACTTATATAACAGAAAGCAATTCTACATATTCATCAGGTTCGACATTTGGCTATCCTCAATCTTTACACTGTGGATATATACAGCAAATAGACGGAGAAACTGATAATAATGGAAATAATCAATATTTAACAGCAACTTTTCCAACAAATTCATTTCCATATTTAAGAAGCAGTGCTAATATGAACGAAACTTCTCCTATGTCTGGTACGGGTTGGAATGCAAACAAAGTTCAGCTACTAGTTAGCGAACAAGACTTAGGAGTGTCTTCTGCATTAACCACATTAGCAGATGTAAAACCTACAGAATGGAAATTAATATCATCAGTAGTTGGAAATGGAATATATACTGGCGACACTACTGATTTGACAATAGAACCAAATAAACTTAATGGTTATCAATTTATAATATCTCAAGAAGATTATGATAGCGGAACAACTTATGTTTTAGATAGTATATTTACAACTAATGATGACCACAGTTTAACTGGGCTTACTTTTGGAGATGAATCATTTTTATTTGGAAATGTAGATGCTAATATTTTATCTACAACATATAAAACCGTAATAACAACATTTGCAAAAAATGATTCTTTTAACTCTTCTAGTAATTCTACTTTTGATAATAACTTAGATAATAATACATATATAACAGAGGTTGGAATATTAGATAGTTCTGGAAATTTGATAGCAGCAGGAAAGCCTACATATCCAATAAAGAAAAATGAAGGAAGGTTTTTAACCTTTCAATTACAAATAGATTTTTAAAAATAATAAATTAAATAAAAAATGGGAGCAATAACATCAGCAACTACAGTGTACGCAACAGCTTATCTAACAGAGATAGGAAGAAAATATTTATTTCAAGACGAAAACAATCCTAGATTTGTTGAATTATCTGATGGAAGTACAGTAGATAGATTAAAAGTAGAAAGATTCTCTTTAGGAGACCCAGACGTAAATTATAAACTACCAGATTTGTTAGAGTCTGGAGATATACCTGATTTGTCTGGTGAAAACGAAGGTAACATAACTGGGGCTAAAGGTAGAACTTTAACAAACTTAATCACTCCATATGACGCAGCTCTTGGAACTGAGTTTGAAACTTTGGAATATACATCAAGCCAAAAAGATATAACAGTAGATTTAAATAAAGACTTATCTAAATTGGAAACTATTATAACTCAAGAATTAATAACTTTAATTGATGAAGAACCAACTTTAGAGTCTACTTATGATGTTCTTCCGAAAGTTTTTGGAAATCTAGTAATGAAAGATAATGAATTAGTAATCAATCTTTTAGAACCAGAAGGAGGAACTCCTGGGTATAGAATGAGAATTATTTATCCAAGCATTGAAGATGATAATAATATAGTTACAATACAGTTTGAAACTGCTACAGCAAAAACAGTTAGACGTAAAGATTATGAAAAATTATCAAAACAGATTTCGCCAAGTAAATTTGGAAGTGCACAAGTGCCAAACCCACAAAACACGACAGACATAACAAGTTAAAAATAATATTATGCCAAAAAAACAAGTATCACCGCCAAGAAAATTAGCAAAAAACTTTAGTCCAACACCTAAAACTAAAAGATTAGGACCAATACCTAATATTGCTGACAAAACTCCAATTGAACAAGTTGTTTATGATTCAAATCAAAATGTAGTCTACAATGATTGGACAGTTATGAGCAATTTTGACGAAGGCTTAAGGCAAGCTCTTATAAGCTGGATAGACACAACCAAAGAAGGTACAATAGTTGTAAATCCTACAGGTTCTACTAGAAGTAAGACTATTAATTTTCAATTTTACGGAAACCCATCTAAGGACATGATAGGAAATGGAGATGTTGGAACATTTTCTCTAGTTTTTAAATATACTAAAAACATTGTCAAACCTCAAGCCTTAGGGCCAGCGAGTTTGCCAGTTTTAAAAAGATAAATGAATAAATTAAATAAATAAAAAATGATTGCAGATTCTAGATTTACAAAAAAAGTAGACTCATATGTAGCTCTTCAAAGAGAGAGTTCTCAAATAAAAGCTATATCAGAGACTGAATTGGTATACACATTATGTGACAGAGATGACCTTACCAACAATAAAGGTAATTACTTTATGTCTTTTAATTTACCGTATAAGACATCAGCATTGCCAACTACTAGCGATATGTCAAAAATATTCCCAGAAATTCAACAATTAAATGTTGGCCAAATTATAATAACGCCTATACCAGCAAGTGAATATAGTGAATTTATAGATGGGAAAACTATTAATTTTAGAGTTCCTGTTGCGGGCAGTTCGACCCCTACTCAATTGTCAGGAGTTACTTTGATATCAAGCACTTATAGCTCATCAAACGCTTTAAAATCTGAGTCTAATATATTATTAGGAGATAATATAGTATTTTTATTCTCTGATGAAATAAACAAACCTTATACGGGTAGAACAAGAAATGAATTAGATGATTCTATAAACGCTTCTGATATAACGTCTTGGAATCCAACTGGTGAATACAAAGATAGACCAGGAGCAGTTTCTTATACAGAAATAAGAGACTTTTACAATACAGACCAAAGACCAATTTCTAGTGTAAATTATGCAGTATCGGTTGATTCTGGATATCCTGACGGAAGAGATGGATACAATTATGATATACCTTGTGGTTTTGCAGTTTTGGATAAAGGATATATTGTTATAACTCATCCTCAAATTGTAAATAATTTTCCATGGACTTCTGGGTTTACTGCAGACGGTTCTGCTTATACTGATGATTTTAATGTTGGTAGCAAGACTAAAATACATTTTACTGGTCAAAGTTTAACTGATATATCTTCTGAAGGTTCTTTGTTGTCATTTAAAGATATAGACACTTCTTTCAAAATGACTTCAGTTTGTTTGGCGCTTCCACAAGAATTTTATATATCCAACAATAAAACTTGGGACTCAGATAAAGCTTTAGCTCAAATAGATAGCGAAGAAGGTTTTGTTAACTTTGATTCTATATATGTAACTGAAGTTGGTTTATACAATCCTTTTGGAGAACTAATAGCTGTTGCAAAATTAAGTCAACCAGTTGAGAAAAATTATGTAAATGCTATAACTTTTGAAATAAATTTAGAAATGTAAATTATATAATTAAAAAAAATGAAAGCTCGAATTATTTAGTTCGGGCTTTTTTGTTTACTTTTTTTTAAAAAATGATATTTTATAAAAAAAATAAAAATATGACATTAGGATTAGACATATCAACAACAGTAGTAGGAATCTCTTTATTTAACAATGAAGATAAAGTTTGTAGTTTAGAATATATAAAATTTAAAAATAAAACAACTCTATTTGAAAGATTAGATGATTTTGTTGATTATATTAATAAATTAAGTGATGCTTTAAATTTGGATGAAGGAGAAAATAAGTTACAACACATCTCTATTGAAGAGCCATTAAAGAAATTTAAAGGAAGATTCTCTAATGCAGATACAATACAAAAGTTAACTTTTATGAACGCTATGATTAGCGGATTCTTATATAAAAAATTTAAAGTAGAACCTAGATATTATAATGTAAATACAGCTAGAAAAACAGTTTTTCCTAATTTGAAAATACCTCAAAGTGCTCCTAATAAAAAATATCTTATATGGGAGAAAGTAGTTGAAAGAGAGCCACAAATAAATTGGAAATATTCAAAAAGAACTCATAAATTAATGAAAGAAAATTTTGATATGTCTGATGCTTATATATGTGGTTTATGTGATATATTTACAAGAAAAATAACTGAAAAAAACATAGTTAAAAATTAATTAATAATTTGTTGTAAAAGTTTCTTGTAGATTAGCTCTTATTTTTTTATATTTGCACATAAATATAATAAGTGAACAATACTTCTCAAATAATTTTAAACACATTAAATAAGATTTTAGGAAGCCCTAAAAAAGAAACTAAAAATCTTAAAGAGTATGAATTTAATTGCAAATCAAAAATTTGTAGACAAGATGTTGATAAGTACAATCTTGCTTATAATTCTAAAAACAACATATTTCATTGTTGGAAATGTAAATACAGTGGTACTGCACATAGAATAGCAGAAGATTATGGTAATAAAGATGATTTAGAAAGAATAAATTCTGTATTACCTAAAAAGAACTATGTTAAAAAAGATGAAAAAACAAAAGAATACAACGAGCTTATAACATGTAGTTTGCCAGAAGGGTTTAAACCATTGGCTAAAAAAAGTGATAGTAAATATTACAAATCTGCTGTAATGTATGCTACAGGAAAAAGAGAGGGACAAAGAGGTTTAAGTTGGGATTTAATAAAAAAATACAATATAGGATATACAGAAAATAAGGGTAATAGAAAATATAGGATAATCTTTCCATCATATAATCAATATGGACAAATTAATTACTATGTTGGTCGTTCCTATTATGACTTTATAAAACCAAACTATATGGGACCACCTAAAGAAGAGGTGGCAAGGACAGAAATTATATTTAACTCTAAAAATATAAATTTCGACATACCAGTTATATTGGTTGAGGGTGTTTTTGATATGATTCACCTTTATAATGCAATTCCAATGTTAGGAAAAGTTCCATCAAATTTTATATTAAAAAAACTAAAAGAACATAATAGCAGGGTTGTTTTATGTTTAGACGAAGATGCTCTATATGACAGTATATCTTTATATAATCAACTTACTTCTTATGGTTTGGATGTGTATTTTGTTGAAATAAAAGATGACATAGATGAATTTGTAAAAAATAACGGAAAAGAGGCTACAATAGAGCTTTTAAAAACTTGTAGAAAAATTGATTTTCAATATATATTCAAAAAATTCGCACTTAAAGAAAGGGATAAAAAAAATCATTATGTAGATGAAAAAAAGCTAAAAGATGATTGGGAGCAAATGAAAAAAGAAATACTAAAAGACCAGGATGGACAAAGTTAAAGTAAGTATAAACAACAATATAGCACACATATCAGATATTCATATTAGATATGGAAGTAGACACCAAGAATACAAAGATGTATTCAAAAAAACAATTGATGATTTAAAAGTTGAAAAACCTAAAAGAATTGTTTTGACGGGGGATTTATTTCACATTAAAATCACCCTATCTCCAAACTCAATGGTTTTAGCGGGTTGGCTTATGCAAGAACTTTCTAAAATAGCTCCTGTAGATGTGCTTCTTGGTAATCATGACTTAAATCTACAATCTTTATCTCAAGGAAACGCTTTAGACCCAATTATAAAACTTCTCAATAATGGTTATTATATAACTAAAGAAAATCCTATACTTACCAAACACAATGGTGAAAATTTCGGAATTTACTTTTTTAAAGAAAGTGGCTTTTATGAAGTAGATGAAAATATTGTTTATGGAATATATTCTTGTATAGACAATGAAATGCTTAATCTAACTAAAAAAGACCCAAACAAAAAGTATATAGCACTGTACCACGGCCCAGTACACGGTTGTAGAGGAGATAATGGATATGAAATGAAGGGTGATGATTTGATTCGTCTTTCTACTTTTAATAATTTTGACATTGTAATGCTTGGAGACATACATGAGCATCAAGCTTTTTGTCCTAAAAACTCAAACAAAGAAAGTATTGCTTATTCTGGTAGTTTAATTCAGCAAGGATTTGGAGAATCTATGAAAAAAGGCTATTTAATTTGGAATTTAGATAATCACTCTTTTAAGATGAAAATCATACCGAATGATGTAGGGTTTTCTAAATTACATATATCTAAAGGAGAGTTGGCGGAAGAAAGAATTGATGATTTAATCTTATCAAATGACCCTAAAAAAACAAAAGTTGAAATTGTCTGGGAGGAGTATGAAGAAAATTATTCTATAGAAAAAGAAAAACAAATAGAAAAAATTGTAAAAACAAAACATGGATGTGATAATGTTTCTGTAGAGTGTAGCTTTATAAAAAAAGACGAAGAGCTTGATGTTACAATCGAAGAAGAAGTTGATTATTCCAATTCAGACGAGTTTATTAAGCTTCTAAAAGAATTTGTAGAAAATAGTGAATATGACAACGAAGAAGAAGTTGTTGAATTGTCTAAAAAAATAGACAAAAAACTTAATTATAATTCTGAAAAAGGGCAAAAATGGTTTTTGGATAAAATGGAAGTTTGGAATTTATACTCTTTCCCAGAAGAAAAAACTGAATTTATTTTTGATAGACTTAAAGGAATAACTGGTATTTTTGGAAAAAACTTCAATGGAAAATCAAATTTAATAAGAGTATTAGTTTGGATTTTATATAAAAAAATGCTTGGTGGAGGCGATACTTATAGGCTAGTAAACATGTACACTTCTGGCAATAAAGCTGGTGGTAGAATTTACTTAACTATATCTTCTCAAAAGTATTATATAGAAAGAACTGTAACTGTTAAAGAAAAAAGAGACGGAACACCAGACGTTTCCTATGGAATACAATATAAAAAATATACACTTAAAGAAGACGGTTCATATGAGTGGGAAAATGTAAATTCTGAAAAGAGCGCTACAGAAAAAACAGAAAGAGATAATGTTATTGTAAAAACTATAGGAAAATTTGACGACTTTACAAAAGTTGTGCTTCAAGCTCAAAATGGAGAAGGAAACTATATAAATATGAGTCAACAGCCTAAAAATGACTTAATAAATAAATATTTAGGTCTTGAAGTTTTTAGAGATAGATATGACTTTGCAAAAAAAGTATTTAACGAAATAAAGGCCAAGCAAAAAGTTCTTGGAAATCCAAAAGATTATAAGGAAAATATAAAAAATGAAGAAAAGCTATTAAAAAACAATGAACAATTAATAGTAAACTATAAAAAAGAAATTCTAGAAGTAGAAAAAGAGCAAGAAGAATATGATAAAAATATTTTAGAAAAAACTAAGTCTATAATAAAAGTTGAAAAAACTGAATATAAAACTATAGATGAAGTAAATTTAGCAATTTCTGAAATAAATAAAAATAAAGAAAAGACAAAAAGTTTAATTAATAATTTAGAAGATTGGACTTCTAAAAACTTTAAGAAAGAATTACCAGAAAAAAATGTTCTATCAATTTCTTTAATTGAAAACAGTATAAAATCTAAAAGAAAAAGTTTTCAAACACTTAAAAATGAATACGTTTCTTTAGAGAGTTGGATTAAAGAAAATCCCAAACAAGAAGAGAAAGATGTAGAGTCAATAAATGGTAAAATTATTAATATAGAATCTGCATTGTTGAAGTTGAAAAATAAGCTAGAAGTTTCAAAGGGAAAAAAGTGCCCCACATGTGGAAATGTAGAAAAGAAAGCAAATCAAGAAGTTCAGCAACAATGTGAAAAAGATGCATTAAGAGGAGGTGCTGCATTGGTGGGCGCAAAAAAAGAATTGAAAATAGCAAATGACATATTAAAACATAATAACAAATTTGATAAAAATAAAAACAAATTTGATTCACTAAAAAATTCATTAATATCTGTAAAAAATGAAATAGAAACTTTAAATAAAGATTTTGATATATCTAAAAATATATCAAAAATAAAAGAGCACAATGCTTCTGTTGAGAGTAATTCAAAAAAGCTTGAATCTTTAAGAAAGGTTTTTTCTGAAAGTGAAAAAACTAAAGAAAATTTAGAAAAAGAAATAACCATAATAAACAAAAATAAAAAATCCATTGAATCAAATGTAATTTTAGAAAAAGAAATAAAAGAGTTTGACTTTCAAAAAAAGGGATGTAAACTTAGAGTTCATCAATTAAATGGAAAAATTACTGAATCCAAATCAGAAATTAGTGTCGCAAAGAATAATGTTGAAAATTTTAAAGAAAATTTAAAGCAAATCATTAATGCAGAAAAAAATTATAGCAAATATGCAATATATTTACAAGCAATACATAGAGATGGTATACCTGCAAGAATTATAAAAAATAAATTACCTATCATAAATCATAGGATTAATTCAATACTTAAAAATCTTGTTGATTTCAAAATAGAAATGCAAATAAAAACAAACGGAGATATAAAAGAAATATTTTATTTCAACTCACCAGAAAAAGATGCTCTATCAATGTCACAAGCCTCAGGTTCACAAGTGTTTGTTGGTAGTGTTGCCATCAGAGACTCTTTACACTTCGTTAGCTCTCTAACAAAGCCTTCTCTGTGCATTATTGATGAAGGTTTTGGCTCATTAGACGATGAACTTACTATGGATATGGAGAATGTGTTTGAATATCTTAAAAGCAAGTATCAGAATGTGTTGATTATAACTCACAAAAATGAAATTAAAGATTTTGTTGATAATATAATTCAAGTTTCTAAAGAAACAAAAGGGCTTACTGAAGAGCAGTTAAAAGAAAACCCAAAAGGGGGAGTTTCTATATTTAACGTTTGCTATTAAGTTTCTTCGCTATTATCTTCTTGGCTAGATGCTATTCTAGTTTCTGGGTTTTGAATGGGTTGTTCCAAAGGTCTTTCTCCCGCTTCTTTAAATCTTTTTAATTTAGATTGTTGCTCACCCTTTTCTTTTTCTCTTTTAAAAAGTTCTTCTTGGAACTTTTTAATTTTGGATAAATCTGTAGAAACTTCTACAGTATTCATTCCTTTGTCGCTTGGATTGTACCCATTTATTGGTCCTTGAAAAAAGTTCCCCGTCATCCACATGCCCTTAATGTTATCAGCTTTAAATAATCTCCAAACATTTTTCGCTTCAGCGCTACGTATACCAGTTTCTTTGGCTTTAGATTCGGATTGACCATGCTTATGTATAGCTCTAATAACTCTATTCCCAGCTTTTGAAATTCCCATAGCAACAGGATAAATCAATCTATACTTCCCAGAAGGAGCTTTCATTTCATCTCCTTTATATAAAATTCCAATTTCACGACCTTCTTCTATAGCTTGACTCATTAAGTCTAAATTAAAAGAAACTCTAGAGTCACTGAGAGCAAGTGCGCTATTTACATCAACCTCTTCAGAAATTATACCAGCTAATTCTTTTAGTCTATTTTTATATGATTCTGATACTAACAAATTATTTTTTATTTTTAGCTTTTGACTTTTTAGCTTTATCCCATAAATCAGAATCAGCTTTTCTAGCTCCTCCACTACCTGTTATAAAAGAGTTTACTCTACCCATAGCCCAAGCGTTTTGAGGAGTTCCAGGCCTATGTCCTGAGTTCCAAGCTGCCATGCCCCTACTGTGAACTTTTTTTAAAATGGTTTTAGATATCCCAGAGTCATTAGCTTTTTTTTGAAGAGATTTATCAATAGAAGATTTTTCTTTTTTAGACTCTTCTATTTCTTGAGACTCTCCATACATTTTTTTATATGCTTTAGTTGATTTAGATTCTTTTGTTTTATACCTTTTTCCAACCCCACCTTTACCAGACTTATAATCCGCATCCCATTTAGATTTATAAACATCTTTACCAGAATATTTATCTATTTCTTTTTTCATTGCAGACTTATTTTTAGTAAGGTATTTGGGAGAGATTTTTCTTTCTTCATTTAGAAAGGTTTCATTTTCTAAAAAAACTTTTAAAGTTTCGTATATAATGTTTTTTATGTTAAGCTTATCGTCTAAATTTGTTTTATATATTTTTAAATTTAAATCTTTATGTCCTTTAATTATTCTATGATATCTACCTGATTCTATGAGAATTGGATTTTGCGGCTCTATACTTTGAGGAACATTATTGTCAAACTGTATCTTCCAGTCAGTTTCATGTAAAGGAAAAACTATTCTATCTTCCCTATCTCTATGCCAAACTAATTCATCGTTATCTACATCTTCTTTAAATGTTCTAATGTGCATACCTTCTTCTAATCTTTCTTCAAAAGGAAATTGATTTTCTTGTTTCCATTTATTTAAAGAAATAATATCAAAATCTTTTAAATTTGAATCATAACCACATTTATGACATAAACAAGGTTTATCATCTTCGGGTTCGACATCCCAGCTCCAATTACAATTTGGACATTCTATTTCTTTTGAAAAATTCATATAATTAATTAAATATTACTTTTATTATTTACCACCATTTTCCACCACCACTTAATCCTAGCATTTTTGCATATCTTGGCAATCTGCAAGACCAATAGCCTGGCTTTGTTTTATCATTTTTTGTTTCACAATTATGTCTATCAGCAAATCTTTTTCTTGCTTTAGAATCTTTAAGCTTTACTGCTAAATTGCCTCCCCCATCTTTAGCTCCAAAAGAAACTTTAATTACTTTTTTTGTTTTAGGATTTTTAACATAAACATAAAACTTTTTAGAACCCCCTCTTTTTGGCTTTCCTAATTTTACATCTTTACCTTTATACTTTGCTTCATTAATAGTTTCTTCAAACTCTGGAAATGGCAGGTCTAAACAAACTGTTTTTCCTTCAAACATACCAACCTTGCCAGCGTCAGAACTTATTATTTCTTCATCGTTTTTACATAAATAAATAAGCTCTTTATTAAATAAGTTTCTTACTTCATTAATTATGTCTAAATGACTTTTTGAAGAATATCTAAAAACACTATTACATATGCTTATTTTATTGTCTAAATGATATTTTAAATTCTCACTAATTAAAGTGTTAGAATTTTCCATTATGCTAATTCCATAAAGTTCAGATAAAAGTGTTTTTTTTATAAAGTTTTTCAAAATATAAATTTTAATATAAATAGTTCAATAATATGCCTATAGCCTTGAATTGCCTTTAAAGTTCTTCCAGTTTTGAAGTTTTTTCATTTTTCTATAATCTTTTGATTTTTTTGTTATTTTGCTAGGTGTTAATATTTTTCCAATATTATTTTCATATTCATCATCAAACCAAAAAATTCCCTCATCTGGGTCGTAATCTTTATTGAAGTCTGGGTTTTGGAATAATCTATCAAATATGTCAGTATATATAGTTGAAGCCTTTGCTGAACCGCCAAGCCCAGGTCCAACATTTTCTTTTATGAAAACTTCATTTAAAACCTCTCTTACTATTTGCCTTATGCTATTCATTTTTTGTCAACAATTTTAATTTGACCGTCTTCTATTTTTATTTTAAAATTAGAAGGGCACACATTTTCTAAATATCTTTTATAAGTTTCTAATGGATGCTTTTTAAAATTTAATTTTTGGTCTATTTCTAATTGCTTTACTTTTGGCGCTTTTTTTCCTTTTGGTTTTTCACACTTTATAATATCCGATTTTTTAGAATTTTTAACAAAATCTAACTCATCAATAAATTCCCACATTTCAGAGCCTTTTTTTCTTTTATAATAAACATCTCCACCAATATTTCTTATTTGAAATTCATATTCGTTTTTACTTTTTGACTCTTCTAAAACCCCAGATAAGGTTTTAAGTCTTTTCTTGTATGCTTCTGATAAATTCACTCTATTTAAAGTATGTATTTAATATAAATATTAATAAACTTTACTTTTATGATTATTAAATTAAATTGTAATAAAAATGCACTCTAGAACTGAAATAATAAAGAATCAAAAAGAGTTTTTATATCTTATAAAAAAAGGTCTGAAAAATGATTTTTTTAATTCTAAGCAAGAATTAAAAAAAATTGAAACAGAAGATGTATATATATTAAATGAAAAAAAAAATTTAGAAAATAGATTTGAAAAAATAAAAATAGAAAAAGAAATAAGCGCATTTTTCATAAATGAAAAAAATATATATCCAAAATTTTACGCATGGTGGAATGAGGATAGTGAAAAAGTAGAAATATTATTATATGAAACCAGATAGAAAAAACACAAAAACAATACTAATAGACCTTTCTTACAAAGGCTCATCAAATGAGTTTGAAGAATTTTATGGATACACAGTAACGTATCAAGAGTTAGAGCAGCAAAGCTATATAGAATTTAAAAGTATAATGTTCGAAAATATTAATAAAAAAATAAAATTTAGAAAATATGGAAGATTAGGCCCTGTATTAACTATAAAAGCCAATATGTATGAATCAGAAATAGAAAATTTTGAAAATTTAATCAATAATAATAAGATTGAGACTATTTATGGTTGGATTGTTAAAGATGTAACTTTAATAACTGATGAAGATAAAGATTTAGAAAAAACAGATTTAGAAAAAACAGATTTAGAAGAGTCAAATTATCAAAATGAATATTCTATAGAAGAAAATATTGACAATATAGATATAGAAGAAGATTTAAATTAAAATAAATACTATGAGTGAAAAAGGAAATAGCAAAAAAGAAATGATGGATAGATTTAAACAAATGGGAATACCAACTCCAATGGAGCCTATTGTAAATCCAAAATCTAAACCAACAAACCCAGAAAAAGCCAGTCAACTAGATGAAATAAGAAATGGTTCTTTAAGAAATAACTTTGCTAAATTTATAGATAAAGCTGAAAAAACATCAGCAGCCCCAGTCTCATTGCCAGTTCCTAAAGTTGGAAAAAACCCTAATGAAAAAGCAAAAAACGCACCTCAGATAAGTTCTTTTGCGACAAAATCTAGTTCTGAAGCATCTATGCTTGAAAATATTATGTATGGAGATTCTAATTCGACTGATAATTATTCACAAAATTCTGAAATTAATAATTTTGGACCTCAAAATGTTGACACTAGGTCTAAATTGCAAGCTAGACTAAAACAGAAACAACAAGAATCTCAAAATAACACTTTCAACAATCAAGAAATGGCTGGAATTAATTTAACCGAAGTTGAATTGAATGAAAAAATAACAAACATAGCAAAAGATATTTCTAAAAAAATGATAAAGTCTGTTTTGTTAGAGTTTTCAAAATCAAGTGGAGGATTAATAGTGGAAAGTAAAAATGTTAAAAAAGCTGAAATTGTTGGAAAGAATAAAGTTAAAATAAACGGAAAAACATATAAGCTAACACTAGAAAAATAATGGTTGAATCAAGTTATAAAATAAAAACTGAACTAGTAAAAGATAAACCATTTATTACTGTCGAGATGTCTTATAAAGACAGATTTTTTAATGATAAATATAGTTTAATGGGTAATTTACATGAAGATAAAATATCTTTTTGTATAATAAAAAACAATAAATCACTAACTTTAAAAGAGGCTACGTTTTATAATGATAATAATATAAACAAAAGCTTATTTATGGAAAACTTATCTAAAATAGTTAATGATTATGATTTTGTTGAAGATTTTAAAAAAAATCATTTAGAAAATTTTACAAAAGATTTATGTGAATTTATAAACAAATGTAATTCGTCAATGATTTCTAATAACAAATTTCACGAAGGCTACAAAGACAAATTAAAAGGAATGGCTGGAATTAAACTAACAAATAAAAATTTAAGATAAAATGTTACTAAAAAAAGGAGATAGAGGAGTTGAAGTAAAAGAAGTTCAAAAAGCCTTAGGATTAACTGCTGATGGTATTTTTGGTTCTTATACTGAAGCTTCTGTAAAAAAGTATCAAAGACAAAACGGCCTCACCCCAGATGGTGTTGTTGGTCCAAAAACTTATAAAAAATTAGTTGGCGAAAATATGGATGCTGATACTGATAGGTTTGGCTATGATGAAAATAATGATACTGATAATAAATTAAAATACTTAGGCTCTTACACCACAGAAGATGATTTAGAGATAGATAGAGCCTATTTGGATTCTGATGAATATGTAAGAACTTATGGTAAATTAGAGCCTGAAAACTTTTTTATTCATCATACAGCTGGCTGGAACAACCCTTATAATACAATTAATAGTTGGAACAAAGATAGCAGAGGGCGTGTTGCAACACAATACTGTATTGGTGGAACAAGTATTAAAAAAGGAAAGTATGGTGATGATAAGTATAATGGTACTGTTGTGGAATGTTTTCCTGATGATTATATAGGTTGGCACTTAGGTAAAGTTGGTAATTTTAATATGTCAAAATATTCTTCTGCTGTTGAAGTAAATAATTTTGGTTATGTTACTAAAAAAGGAGATAAATATTATAATTATGTTAATGTTGAAGTTCCAAAAGAAATGGTGTGTGATTTAGGTTATGAATTTAGAGGTCATCAATATTGGCATGCCTATACACCAGAACAAATAGAATCCTTAAGGCTATTAATAAAGCATGTTCAAAAAATATATCCTAAAATAGACATGCAAGCAGGTATCCCACAATTGCTAAAAGATGGAGTAAGCCCTAAAGAAGCTTTTGAATTTAACGAAGATGCTTACTATGGAAGAATTAAAGGTCTTTGGTCACATACATCCGTCCGCAAAGATAAATATGATATGTATCCCTGTCCACGTTTAGTAGAAATGTTAAAGTCTATTTAATTAGTACTTCTTTTTTTATTTCATATTTATTATATATGAAAGAATTTATAATAATATCTGAAGCTTCTGGTAAAGAATTAACTAAAACTCAAGTAAAGAAAATAGTTAAGGATGAGATACAAAGAGCTATGAAAAAAGCTCTAGACAAAGAAGGGGTTAGAGATATTGTTAGAGATATGATGATTAAACAATATAGATTTTTCTGGGAAAAGAAAAGTTTTTGGGTAAATAATATTTAGAATGAATAAAGAGGATTTAGAAAAACTAATAGACATTGAAGTTTCAAAAGTGTTTTCGGACGAACCACTAAAAGAGCCAGAGGAAAAAGTTGAAATAAGCAATGAGAAAATTATAAAACAAACTAATCTAACAGAAGACGAGTTAGATGAGATATTATTTGGTAAAAAACAAAATAAATAAAATGGCAGCACAAATAACACAAGCAGAAGTAAATGAATTGAAAAAACAATTCGAAGAAAAAATAGGAAAATATACTGTTGTTTTTGATAAAGATGAAAATGGAGAAGAAAATTTCAAAGCATGGTTTAGTCCAGTAAGAGATGCTATTTGGTCTGGTAGAGTTCAGTTAGAAAAAGATTATTATATTCACTGGTCTTTTTCTTTAATAAATGGATTTAAAGTTTTAGAATCTGTATTTCAAGTAAATGAAGATAATAAAAATATCATAGCTATGATAGATAACATCTATAATATATGGTATGAAAACTTAAACGCATCTATTATGGCAGGTGAAGATGAAAGTTCAGAATTAGGAGGTGAAGAGCTTGTTTCTACTGAAACAGGTGAATTAGGGGATGTTGAAGAAGAAATAGAGGGGGAAACCGAAGAAGAAGAAGGCCCAATATCTGAATCTAGAACAAAATCAGGAAGAGAAAAGATTATAAATAATAGCTCTGACAGAATGAAAAGATTGGCTGGTCTTAAATAAGTGAATTCAAAAAAAAATAAGAAATTTAATATATTATTTTAATTTTTAGCTATTTTCCAACTTTGTAAAGCACTACTTTCAACATTTCTTGTTGGTTTATAAACTTTAAAAGTATATTCTCTACCAACCGTTAAATCAGGATTTCCTTGTAACTCTACATAGTCACCAGTATTTAAATGAGTGCTCTCAAATCCATCTGAAACAAGAAATAAAGCATCCCAAACTCTTCTAAGTTTTAAAGTTCTTCCTTCAAAATTTAATATTAAAATTTCACCAGGTTTAGTATCAAAAATAGTTTCTGAAGATTCTGAAGTTTGCGTCATTACAGCTTCCATTTCTTCATTTTCGTTTAATTTATACAACTCTTTATTGATGTTGTTTAATCTATTTTTTAAACTCTCTTTTTCAACATAAGACTTAACAGACTCTTTTATAAGGTTTTTAAGTTGAGATTTAGTTACTTTCATTTTGAAACATTTTATAATAAATATTAGCTTTTTTTCTTTTTTTAACTTAAATTGCAATTATTATGTCAAATAATAAAGTTACAATAACAAAGCTTAAGAGCAATTTTAAAATAAAATATAATTATAGAAAAAATTTAAGCGATTTCATAAAATCATTTCCTGAAGAACAAAGGCAGACAAAAGTAGACAATATCCAAAATTCAGATGGAACCTCATATGAAGATTGGTATAGAGTTGTTTCCAAAAACTATATAGGAAAAGTAATATCTTTTATAAAAGATAATGGAATACCATTTAATTTTACTAATTTATCAGATAAAGAGGTTGAAGAACTTAAAAACGAATTTTTATTAAGACAACAAAGACTTGTAGAGTCTTTATATTTAAAGTCTAAAAACATAAAAGTTTCCCATGTCGATTTTTCTTTTATGAAAATAGAGCCTTACAAATACCAAAAGCAAGCTGCCATATTTTTTGATGCCTGTGCAGGAAGGGCTTTATTGGGAGACCAGCCTGGTGTTGGAAAAACTGCGTCAGCTATGACTTTTTCCTGCTGGAAGAAGGAAAAAACAATAATAATATGCCCAGCCAATCTAAGGTTAAATTGGAGAAGTGAAATATTAAAATTTACTAATGAAAAAGCTTTTGTTTATAAGTGGAAGCCAACTAAAAAGTCTGGTAAAATAAATTATAACAAAGAAGAATCTCTGTTTCATATTGTTAGCTATAGCTCTTTAGATTCATATATAAAACTAATGATGTCTCATACCTGTAAAAATGTATTTTGTGGATGGAAAGAAAAGAATGAAAATAAAAGATATAAGGATAAAACTTGTCCAAACTGTGGCGTAAGAGCAGTTGTTAACTCTAGAGTTACTAAAGACGTTATTTTTACAGAAGACAAACTAGGAAACAAGCTCAATCCAGAAGATTATAAAATATTAATAATGGATGAGGCTCATTATATAAAAAATAATTCTGCAGATAGAACAAAAATAGTAAAAAAAGTATTTAAAAACATACCACAAAGACTTTTATTAACTGGTACTGCAATAAAAAGTAGACCATATGAATTCTTTTCTCTATTAAACTTTTTATACCCAGAAGAATGGACTAATCAACATTCGTTTGGAGTAAAATACTGTGCAGCAGAAAAAAACAATTTTGGATGGGACTATAATGGAGCTTCAAATTTAGATGAATTATTTGAAAGAATTTCACCATTCTTTTTGAGAAGGTTAAAAAAGGATGTATTAAAGCAGTTACCACCAAAGACATACACATCCATTCCAATAGAACTTTCAAACATAGAAATGAGAGAGTACAATAAAATCAAAAAAGGAATTAAAGAAGATAGGACTCAAGATGACCAAGACGCAGATAATCGAATGAATCACTTAACTAGAATACAAAAATTGAAACAATTTACTTCTGATTTAAAAATGAAAAGAGCATTTGATTTTATAAAAGACATAGTTGATGGAGGGGAAAAGGTTGTAGTTTTTAGTCAATATAAAAAGGTTTCATATGATATTGCTGAAAAATTTAAAGATATTTCTGTTGTCTTTAATGGAGATAAAAATATAGAACAAAAAAACAAAGCAGTTGAAGATTTTATGAATAATAAAAATATAAAAGTTTTTTCAGGAACTATAGGAGCTGCTGGAGTTGGCATTACACTAACATCTGCCAGTATTGCTATATTTATAGACCAACCTTGGACTTCAGCTGATAGAGAACAGGCAGAAGATAGAATACATAGAGCATCTTCAACATCAGATAAAATTCAAATAATAAGATTAATATGTCAAGATACTATTGATGAAGATATAGATACTCTTTTAAGTCAAAAGTCATCTATACTATCTAAAGTTTTAGATGGGAAAGAATTTGAGCAGACAGTTGAGGTTAAAGATGGTAATATATTTGGAGATTTAATAAAATTATTATACAACTAAAAACATGAAAAAACTAAACACTATTTTATACATTCTCATTTTGAGCTTCTTAATTACAGGATGTGCAGACGTAAGCCCTAACGCAATCGATTGTGTTAATGAATCTTATTATGGATTCTTTGGAGGTTTATGGCATGGATTAATATCAATATTTTCTTTTATAGGAAGTTTGTTTATGGATGATGTAGCAGTGTATGCCTATAACAACAATGGAGCCTGGTATGATTTTGGTTTTTTACTGGGGGTTGGGGCTTTTGCTTCTCGTGCGACAAAGTAGTAATTTGACAATTACAAAACACATATTACTAGAATCAAGAAAATCAATCAATGGGTTAGAGATTTCTGATAATTTAGGGTATATGAATTGGCATGAAGCAGTTGAGGCTTGCAAAAAGCTCGGACAAGGATGGAGATTGCCAACAAAAGATGAGTTGAATATGTTTTATGAAAATAAGGAAGAGGTTGGCGGTTTTGATTATCTCAACTATTGGAGTTCTACGGAGGTCGATTACGTCAGTGCGTGGAGACAGTATTTCGGCAGTGGTAACCAGGGCGGCAGCGGTAAGTACACCGCAATCTATGTTAGGGCTGTTCGGGCTTCTTAATAATTTAACTATTTAACAATTTGACAATTACAAAACATATATTACTAGAATCAAGAAAATCAATCAATGGGTTAGAGGTTTCTGATAATTTAGGGTATATGAATTGGTATGAAGCAGTTGAGGCTTGCAAAAAGCTCGGACAAGGATGGAGATTGCCAACAAAAGATGAGTTGAATATGTTTTATGAAAATAAGGAAGAGGTTGGCGGTTTTGATTATCTCAACTATTGGAGTTCTACGGAGGTCGATTACGTCAGTGCGTGGAGACAGTATTTCGGCAGTGGTAACCAGGGCGGCAGCGGTAAGTACACCGCAATCTATGTTAGGGCTGTTCGGGCTTCTTAATAATTTAACTATTTAACAATTTGACAATTAAAATAAAAAATTTTGTAACTTCTAAAGTGTTTTATCGTTATAATATATATAATTCTAAATTTTTATTTATATTTACATAATATAATGAAAAACTATAACTCAATATCAATATCAAAAAGGATAAGACAAAATTATCCCTGTCTAGATATTGTCTAATTTTGAGTAAATATTATTTTTAATTAGAAAAAGGTCTGGACGTAGTTCAGGCCTTTTTTGTTTATACACTCTAGTAGTTCAGTTGGTTAGAGCGCCAACCTTATACGTTGGAAGTCGCTGGTTCAAATCCAGCCTAGAGTACTAAAGTTAGGCAAGAGTCAGTGTTGTACACCGAGTCTTATTAACATTTGCCTCAAAAGGGTTTTAAACATAAATTGACAGGAAAGAGTGGAAGCTTAAAAAGACTAAACTGAATTTCTGCCTAACTTTTTAATTTTGTAATTTTTTTGTAACTTTGTCGTTATATAAATGCAATGACTAGATAGAGAGAAGGTCTCACTTAAGGCATTAAGTAAGTTTGGTTCAAATCCAACGTGGTTCTGTGAGTTCGAATCTTGCTCTAGTCACAAAAGAAAAAGTTCTTTGAAATGTTGGAAAAGTAATTTAAATGGACGGGTAGCTCAGCTGGATAGAGCATCTGCCTTTAAGCGTAAATAGGAGCTAAATAGTGGAAACGCTATTGTGCACAAACCCTCAAATTCGGTGAAGCCTTTAAAATGGTAATGCCGAGCCAAGCCCAAACGGGAAGGTGTAGAGACTTGACGGGGGTTGTCTAAGTCACTTTGTGATATGATTGAGATAAAGTCCAGACCACAAACGAATTTTCGGTAGTGAAAACTATAGTTGGTAAGCTAAGCAGACGGTCGAAGGTTCGAATCCTTCCTCGTTCACCATTTTAGGAGTACGTGCCCTTATAAATATCCCCGCAGGAGGCTAGTGTTTTATTATAGCATGAATAGAAGTGGTTAGCACCATAAATGAGTGGGTAGTTGATGCCGTATCAAGAAATCAAACAGGAACATATCCTGAACATAAGTGTAGCTCTAACCTTATTACTACAGGGACAGCCCTTTTGGGTTGAGCGTTTTTTTTACATTGCCGCAATCACTATATCCAACTCCTCTTCTTCTAAATCATAAAATGATTTTTTTCTATTAGCATTTCTTGCTAGAATTAGCTCTTCATTTTCTTTGTCTATATACCATATTTTTTTATCTAATTTTATTATAGGCAAATCTATAGCTAATAAATTAAGTTTTCTGTTTGAACTTATAGCATTTTCTATCTCATGTTTATTTACTCCATATGCTTTTGCTAAAAATCTATATAAGTCAAACCTTCCCTTTCCCCCTCTATGTATTGTATGACATTCTGAAGATTTTTCTTTTGGTGGACAGACTTTTTGACCATCTTTTACATCCTCGATTCTAGTATCTTCTAAATTATTTTTAATCCATTTAATAGCTTTTCTCATTTCTTTAGCATCAGAATGACTACCTCCAGCCTCTTCCACATTATTATACGTTTCTTGTATAACTTCTCTAACTAAGTATCTTAAATCTTTTCTGGTCATTAAAAATATGTTTATTATAATAAATATTTAAATTTTTATTATATTTGTATTATGAAAAAAGAAAAAATAGAAAATATATTATCCAACATCTCTATGGCACCATCTTGTATGGATATGGGATGGAATTGGAAAGTTACAAGTTTAGGAAAATATGGAAATACCTTTGCCCTATCGTTTCAAAGGCCTGATACACATACTGGTTTAATTGGAACTGGGTATGGAAGAGAGTGGTTTGTTCCTGATGGTTCAACAGAAAAGTTTATAGTAATGACTGCATGGCTTGCAATAGATTTAATTTTAAGACATGAGGCAATGGAAGCTCTTCATTATGATGGTGCAAGAATATTAGACCCACATAAATCTCTTGATGAATTAGCTTACCCAAATAAATTAGGGCAAGACACTAAATCTAAGTTACAAAATTCATCTATAGAAAAAAGTTGATTAAAAATTGTAACATTTCAAAAAATAATTACGTTATTCTTCTGTTTCAAACTCTGAAAAAGAGAATATATGCGTTACAACATCTACAGTCCAACTATTTCCTAAAGCTTTATATCTTTGAGTTTTACTTACTCCACTAGTATAATTGTCTGGGAAGGTTTGTAATCTTTCACACTCTATAACGTGTAATTTTCTCATTAACTCCTTTATTACTCCATAAGGAATTCCTTTGTACATATTTGCTGTTAAACAAGCAGCTTTTCCATCTAATGGATTTGTATGATATTTCCATCTTGGCTTTCCATTTCTTAATCTACACATATAATCAATAGCTTTTTCTGACAGAGCTAACTTATCAAATCCATCTCCTTCTGTAATCAACACATCTCTTAAAACTTTCTCTTTATCTTTAGGTTGGGTGATTCCTTCTATGTTTGTCCAATATAACCTAACTCTATTTTGAGCAGAAACTAATGAAGAATTAATTGTAATAGGCTCAACTCCAAGATATTTAGTTATAACATCTCTATACTCCTTTTTCATTCTAACATTCTCTAAGAAGAATTTTACATTAGGATTAACCTTTCTTATTTTCTTTAAAATATTAACGTATTCAAAGAATAATTTACTTCTTTCGTCTTCAAAGTTTAATTGCTTTCCAGCAAAGCTAAATCCCTGACAAGGTGAGCCTCCAATTAGAAAATCGATACTCTTCCAATCTATATCCCACTTTTTCCACTCAGTTACACTTCCAAGTTGTTTTGTGTTTGGATGATTTTTAGTTGTAACCTTAATGGCGTATGAATCTATCTCACTTGCATAATATTCATCAACTTTAATTTTAGCCTTTTTCAAAGCTACTTGGCCTGCTGATATTCCATCAAATAAACTTAATACTTTTATTCCCATTTTAATTATTTTTCTATAAGACATTCGCTCCACTGTTTTGCTATTGCATCGGCAATTCCTTGAAACGTTTTACTTCTTAATGTTTGTCTTTCTTGTTTTGTTTTTGCTTTTGTTAGAGCATCAGCATACCATTTTGGATGACTCTTTCCACTTTTAAAGAAAACTCTCTCTCCTTTTTCTACTAATTTTGTATGCTCCAACTCTGGTAAGTTTTTTAGCCACAAACATGTTGTCTTTGTTGCTTCATCACCAAATTGATATGGTTGTATAATTTGGTCTGGCTTCCTCCATCTGCTACTTAGTAGACCAACAGGGTTCTCTATTGCTACTTTGTCAATACTTGAATTATATAGAGCTTTTACAAATCCTACACTATCCATCATATCTTGTCTTCTGTTTGGAAATTTAGGATGAGGTCTTCTATCTTCAAATAGCTTTTTCTTATCATCAGGATGTGACAACCATTGAACAGCACTACCAGCTAAAAATGTACAAGGTGGATGTGCTATCATTAAATCCCAACCCTCATCAATAATTTCAAAAACATCACACTGATTATGCCATTCTGGATGTCCTCCACTACAAGGAAGTAAATCACAAGAATATGCTTCATGTCCAAGTTTCCTAAAAGCTTTTGTTATTGTCTGACTCTCTTCGCAAGCCAATAAAATTTTAAACTTCTTTTTCATAGTTACAAATATATAACTTTAAAATAAAATGACAAAAAGAAGTTTAATTTTTTAAAAATTGTAACATTTCAAAAAATAAAACGTTATAATTATTGAATATTAAAAATAAAATTTTATATTCGTATCAGATTTAGAAAAATAGAATATATTTAGTAATAATAAAAATTAAAAACTTTTGCAACTTACAAATACACATATCGCAAATTATTGTTCCAATTCGAAAGTCTTTGGAAATATAACGATGAGTCATGATGATAATAAATCAAGATTTAAAAGGGTGTGTTATGATGTAAGTTAAGCGCATAAAATAACTAACGTTATACACACCCGAACAAGTAAAGTTGTTCGGGTTTTTTTGTGCTTAAAAATTGAAAAATGGAATTTAAAGGAAAATATAAAGATTGGTACTATAGATTAGTAAAAGCAAATTATGGAGCTAGGTACGGTAAAGAACAAAATGAAAGAATTGTACAACTAGTAAAACTTTATATTGAGTGGGAAGGAGAAGGGTTTTGGAAAAATAAAAGAGAAAAGCTTGAAAAGGATATAAAAGATAAAGATAAGATTGATAAAATCTTAGGGTATGAAAGAAAAAGGTATAACGGTGAAGAGAGAATAAAAGGTATCGAATGGACTAGAGAGAGAGATTTGGAATTGTTAAAAAAAGCAATTCCAAAACAAGAACTAGAAGATGGAGCTTGGTACGATTGTGAAGAAGGTGCAAAAAATGTTGCAAGATTTGGCGGAATAGTACAATGGAATGAAAAAAGACAAGAGTTTCGAGCTCCAGGTCAACAACAATTTGGGGCAGATGGATATCTTGACCATTGGGCAGATGTTATAGATGAAGGATATGCAGGATTTGTTCCAATGTGGAAAGTGAAAAAAGAATGAAGTGTTATTTAAAATATTAAAATACGGAAAGTGAAGCAGCTCCATTGGAGGGGCGGGCAGTCTTGAAAACTGTAGGGCATTAAGTTGTCTGGGGGTCAGTTCCTCCGCTTTCCGCTAAAAATAAAAATAAGAGTTATGGCTAAAGTGAGAATAAATGAAATACCAGATGAAGAAAGGTTAATCTTTTTAAAGAGAGTTGTTAGAGAAGATTTTGAAGAATTTTTTGATGACTATTATCATATATTAGAACAAATGGCTATAAAAAAAGGTTATGCTAATAATGAATTAAAATTTATAACAGAAGGAAAATATGTTAACGTTTATGTATTAATAAATTTGGTAATATAATTGGAGAAGTGGCAGAGCGGTAATGCAGCACCCTGCTAAGGTGTACAACAGAAATGTTGCGAGAGTTCGAATCTCTCTTTCTCCACACTATCTCCTCGTAGCTTACCAAGGGAAGCCTCTGACTTTTAATCAGAAGAGAATAGGTGCAAGTCCTATCGGGGAGACAAATTACAAAAGTAGGAAACAAATATGGTGTTTCAGATAATGCAGTTAGAAAATGGTGTAAAAAATATAATATTTTAAAATAATAATATATGGTAGGAATAGCTCAGTTGGTTAGAGCATCGATTTGTGGTGTCGAGGGTCGTGAGTTCGAATCTCATTTCCTACCCAATTATGGATGGTGTGGTGTAATGGTTGCATATTTGCCTGTCACGCAAAAGGTCGGGGTTCAAATCCCCCACCGTCCGCCATGCTTCCTTAGCTCAGTGGTTAGAGCGTTCGCCTGTTAAGCGAGGGGTCCTTGGTTCAAATCCAAGAGGGAGCGCAATAGGAGTATAGCTCAGTTGGTTAGAGCGCTTGTTTTACATGCAAGAGGCCTTTATTGGTTAACGTGGGTTCGAATCCCTCTACTCCTACAAATGGGGATGTAGCTCAGTTGGTAGAGCGCCAGATTGAAGCTCTGGAGGTCGCTGGTTCGATTCCATCCATTCCCACTAGTGATGCTATATGTATGTGGTACAATGTCTGCCCCCAGTTGTTTAAATCTGCGGTAAAGGAGCAGAGACCGATGGAGCCACACATAGCATTACTTTATTGCGATGTAGCTCAATTGGTTAGAGCGCAGGAATCATAACTCTGAGGTTGGGAGTTCAATTCTCTCCATCGCAACAGTGTAAAATATATGCGGGGAATGGTGGTCCAATGAAAGTCTCATAAGCTTACTCTGGTCAGTTCGATTCTGGCCCCCGCTACTAAAATTGCGATAATGGTGTAAGGAAGGTCTCATGAGCCTTTTTGGGAGATATCCCCCTGTCAAGTTCGAATCTTGAAATCGCAACAAAAAATTTTAAAACAGTAAAAACTATAATATATTTATAAAAAAGATTAGGTATGCAAGTATTGGTATTGAACAACGCTTATCAACCGATAAACGTTACAACTTTAATGAGAGGATTTAATTTGGTATTTAAAGGTAAGGCAGAAATAGTAGAGCACTTATCTGAAATGCCTATAGTTACTTCTAGAAAAAATTATAAAAGACCTACTGTAATAAGGTTATTAAGATACATTTCTGTTCCTTTTAGAAAAGTGAAGTTATCTAGAGAAAACATTTTTAGAAGAGACGATTATAAATGTATATATTGTGGTGATAAAGAAAATTTAACCATTGACCATGTTATGCCTAAGTCTAGAGGGGGGAAAAACAGGTGGATTAATTTAGTTAGCTGCTGTAGTTCTTGTAATACAAAAAAAGACAACAAGACACCAGAAGAAGCTGAAATGAATATGAGCCATGAACCTTTTAAGCCAACTTATTTATATTTTGTTGAAAAATTTAAAAAAGTTCATGAATCTTGGAATGTTTATGTTGGAATAATTAATTAGCTTATAATTAAAAAATTATTTATATTTAAAATAAAATAGTTTATATTTAAATATTATGTGGGTAATTAAAGATTTTTTAATAAATTTATTTCTTGATATTAGACTCTGGTTTTATGTTACATTTAAGTCATCAATATTTAAAAATGTTATTAACAATACAGACAAAAAAGGCTGGATGTTGACTTTTAATGATGAGTTTAATGAAGGTAAGTTGAATAAAAAAAAGTGGAGAACTGACTCTTATTATGGTATGAGATATCATCCTGGGAACATTGTTGACAAAGGAGAGTCCCCAGATATGTATTATGGAGATAATTGTTTTGAATTTACTAAGTCAACGATGAAACAAATTGCCAACAATAAACCTATTACAGTTAATTATGTTGATTGGGATGGAAAAGATTGGGGCAAATATACAATACCATATAGGACAGGGCATTTGGACAGTTCTAATTCATTTGAGCAAAAATATGGTTATTTTGAAATAAGAAGCAAAATAACTGACCAACCTGGACATTGGCCAGCATTTTGGTTAGCATCAAAATATGCGTGGCCACCAGAAATTGATGTTTATGAAATATATACAGGAAAAAAAGGTGGAATCAAATCTTTTGAATCTAACTTTCATTGGTTACCATCTGAAAACAAAAAAATGAAAGTAAAATCTCACAAAGTATTAAATGTTTCTGAAGATTTTCATGTTTATGCTGTAGATTGGAGTGAAAAAGGTTTTAAAATTTATTATGATAACCTTCTTGTAAGGGTGTTTTCAGACCCAGAAGCAATAAAGTTTTTTGAGCATCCCATGCATATTATAGTAAATAATGGAATAGATACTGGAGAAGATAGGGGGTTAGAACATGCTAATTTTCCAACTTATCATGAAGTTGATTATATAAGAGCTTACAAAAAAACAAAAAAGGAGCTCTAGGCTCCCTTTATGTTTTTAGCTTTTCTTACTTTTTATTAGTAAAATGAAATACTGCTAATAGAGCAACTAACCCTATAAACCCTCTTTCACCAAATCTTGAAACAACATCAATAATGTTGTTAATTACACTTACTTCACCTAAGAATTGACCGAAAGCAATTTCTGCTAAAACTGCCAATCCAACTAAAGCTACTAATACTTGACTGATACCTGCTACCCAGGATTTTACTGTGTTTAAAATTTCCATGTTTTTTGTTTTTTGTTATTATTTGTTATTTTTAAATTATTAACTTTTAAACATTCCTCCTACAGTTCTTAAACCGATTAAAGTACATCCTGCAATTAGTGTTGGATTAAACAAGTCTTGACTTACATCATAGAAATGAAACCCATCTAATATGTAAGTTACACCGCATAGTGTTAAAAATACATTTCCCCAAAACTTTTTTGAAGAAGTTTTTCCTCCTGTAGACTCTTTAAATAAGTCTGAAATAAATTTTTTCATTTTTTTTTAATTTTTATAGTTATACCAAATAAATATTGTTAAAAAATTTAATATATTTATTACTTTTCAACAATCTTTTATATAGACCTTATTATAGTGTTTTTGTGTTTAAAAGTATCCACCCAAAACTATTTTGGGTGGATTATTTAATTTTGCTCAATTAAAATGCAAAATTTAAGTGTACACTTAAATTTAAATTTCTGTTATCATTAATGACATCAGTAAAATTAAGTCTAGGTTCTATTTGCACATGGTCTCCCCATCCAAAAGTTTTCCCTACACCTACATTTAAAGATTCAGAGCCTGTACCATAACCAGCATAGGCAAAATTGTTGTCTTTTACATAATATCGTGCACCCAAATTAATATCATCAAAGTTTGCGATACCTAAAGTAAGACCCATATTATCAATAAAGTAATAAGTCAATGAAGGCGAAGAAACGTTGATGGTAGCTTCTGATGACGATACGTGTAAAACACCTAATTGTGTTGTTCCCTTATCTTGAGAGAACCCGCATAAAGCTGCAATTGTAATTGCAAATGTTAAAATAAATTTTTTCATAATTTTTAGTTTTTATTTGTTCTGTGTAATAAATAATTAATGAAAATCATTACATAAAATGCACTTTTCAACAATCTTTTGTGTAGAATCTGTACAATATATTTATATTGTTTTTATGTTAAGAACATTGTTGTTTTTAACAAAAAACCATCCAAAGTAGCGAATTTTGGATGGTAAATATAGCCTAAACTATAACGGGTCCTAGCCGTATTTTAAAATATTGGATGCTCATTAAACCAATCTTCATCGTCCCACTCATCGTCATTAGAGTCAGAATCTGGGTCTTTATAGTTGATTTTTACTAATTTCATTTATATGTTCTCTTATTAACTTTCTTAATCCTAATTTCATTTTATATTCTTTTATTTTTTCTTTTTTAAAACTAGGTTTTATATTAGCATCTGGTATTATTAATTTCTTTGGCTTTTTATTTCCTTTTAAATTAACCTTATAATCTCTTTTGTCTTTAAACGTTATAATACAAGCTTTACCTATATAATCTATATCCATTTTTAATCTTGGCCCTTTGGGGCTTTTTATTCTATGTATTTGTTTATCGCCCTCTAATTCTCCAAACCAAACCTCACAAGAAGCGTGTTTTGTTTCTTTTTTATACTCCTCTTTTTCTTCATCAGATAATTTTCTATATTTGTTATCAAAAAATAAATTTGATAAACCAACTATATCACAATCTCCCCCAACAGTTGCAGTTATTGAATCTTTATTGTATTGACCACCAGAATAGCCACATTCGCAAGTTCTCCACCTTGTTTCTATGAGTCTAACAACATCTTCACAATTTTTACACCTAATAAGTTTCATATAATATAAATATTAAAAATATATAAATTAAAATTAATTATTTTTTTTCCAAAAACCACCTTTTACATCATGCATATCTTCTAGTTCTTTTTGGATTTCTAATTGAATTTCTTCTAGTGCATCTTTAAGTTCTTTTTCTAGGTCGAAGTCATTAAAGCCTTCCACATCAGGACTCCAAGCAACTCTAGATTTAATTTTTTCATAACATTTTTCTACTATATTTTTTGATATGTTTTCTGAAATGTTTTTAAAGTCAGGTTTTTTTTCCATTTTTAATTTAAATTTTATAAATAATCAAATTCAATTTCTATTATTTTATGATTTCCATCTATTGTAACTACAGTAGGAAAAATATTACCAGTATCTGCTGTTTTTGTAATTTCCAATTTAAAATCTTCAATACGACCTCCATCAAAAACGTATAAATCATTAAACTCTTTTCTAACCTCTTCAGTCTCCCCAGAATCTTCTCTGTATATATTAATATCTAATATTAATTTTTTTATTTTTATTGACTCTGACTTAATTCCCCAACTTCTCTTTTCAAAATCTATATCCCAATGAATTTCAGCATAGCTTTTATCAAAAGTATCATCATCACCAATCATATCATTAAATCCATAAACATCTAAAGAAACCTCTTTTGTAATGTAAGGAGCTTCACTAGATTCGCTTAAAGATTCTCTTATTAATTTTCTTATTTCTTTTTGTTTCATACAAATAAATATTGTATTTTTTTGTAACTTTTGTATATTTGTATCGTTATATTTCTAAAATTAAAAATTTATTTATATTTAAGATATACATAATGAAAAAAATAAACACATATCGTAATATTAAGCCGACAGCAACGGGAATTTGTCCTGCGTATGGCTGGGATGGTACGGGTGTGCTTAATAATAAATCATATATGAAATAAAATAAGATTCAAATTAAAATACACACCCGGACCCAAAAAGGTTCGGGTTTTTTTTTGCTTAAAATTTGGGGAATTAGCTCAGTTGACTAGAGCGCTGCACTTGCACTGCAGAGGTCAACGGTTTGAATCCGTTATTCTCCACAAATGGAAGTATTGAGCAACTGGTCGCTCAGCGCACTGTAAATGCGTTGCCTTTCGGTATTGTAGGTTCGAACCCTTCTACTTCCACAAAAAGCAAGATGTAGCTTAACTGGTAAAGCATCTGCCTTCCAAGCAGAGGACGGAGTTCGAATCTCACATCTTGCTCGAGAGTAGTTTGCTGATTTAAGGTCTTATAATCAGACGGGATGGTCACCTCTGTTTGAAGTGCAGTTAATAACCGTAATACGTCTGTAGTTCAATTGGTAGAATGACGGTCTCCAAAACCGTTGGTTGTAAGTTCGAGTCTTACCAGACGTGCAAATTCGGGGTGTAGCGTAGCCAGGTTATCGCGCCTGCTTTGGGAGCAGGAGGTCGCAAGTTCGAATCTTGCCACCCCGACATATACGCCTGTAGCTCAGTTGGTTAGAGTACAACACTGATAATGTTGAGGTCAATGGTTCAAATCCATTCTGGCGTACTTATGCCTCTCTAGCTCAATTGAATAGAGCGCCAAACTACGGATTTGGAGGTTGAAAGTTTGAATCTTTCGAGGGGTACAATAATATAATGCATGCTTCGCATAGAGGTCGATTGCACTAGTTTTGTAAGCTAGAGAGCTTTAAGCTCCACGTCAGTTCGAATCTGACAGCATGCTCAATCTTTTTAATAGAAGAGAAAGATATAAATAAAGAAAGAGATACTAATACAAGACAGCGTTACCGAGTGGTTAGGTGCATGGTTGCAACCCATGAAACGGGAGTTCGATTCTCTCCGCTGTTTCAATAAAAATTAATGTTTTATTTAATTTTGTAATTTTTTGCATTATATTACGTTAAAGAAAAAAAATAATAATGAGTAATTTAAAAAATAAAATATCTAAGGATTTTATGGATGCTTTTAAGGCTAAAGATTTAGATAAGAAAAATTTTCTTGGAGTTGTAAGGGGAGAAGTTCAATTACAAGAGGGAAGAGGAATAGAATCGACTGATGAAAATGTTTTAAAAATTTTAAAGAAAATGGAAAAGTCTTTAAAACAAACAGATACAGAAGAATCTAAAAAAGAATTAGAATATATTACTCCTTATTTGCCTGCGCAAATGGGCGAAGAAAGAATTAGAGAAATTGTAACTAATTATATGAATAATGGATTAAGCAATATAGGACAAATAATGGGAGAGTTTAATAAGAATTTTAAAGGTCAAGCTGACAATAAAATTGTTTCTGAAATTATTAAATCCATTCTAAATTAATAAAATGAAAGAAGAAAATAGAAAGCTATCAAATCAAGTGCCTGATTGGCAAGCAAGATTTCATGCTTATTCTATTAATATTGCAGATATGATAAGAGCATATCTTTCTAAAAAGAAAATGACAACAGAAGACTTGTCTAAAAAAGTGGGGTTTACAAAAAGCAAATCAAAACACATGCTGTCTGGCAGTTATGATTTTAGTATAGAAGAAATGGCTAAACTAGAACTTCTTTTTGCAGGTCATTATGATAGATATGAAAAAAAACTTTTAACAGAAAAAACATCAAAGAAAGAGGATTCATCGCTCTAGCCCAAATTTGGGAAGAGAGGAAACTCCAGACATCTTTGCTTAAGGAAGGAGTGAAGGGCAAGTGATTAAGTTCATAAGCGCACGTTTGCACTTCCGAGGATGCAACACAAACAGACCTAGCAGGTGAGCAATGCTAAGGGTCGGGTAAGTGGCCAATAGATAAATGATGAAATTGAAACAGAATTTGGGTTACGCTCGTCTTTGGTGTTTTTTAAAATATTAAATAAATGTATATTATTTATTCTTTATTTTATTTATAAGACTTTTGATTGGATTTATGATTAGACCATACGCTATAAACAAAAGACATTCACCAGTAAATAAAATCACTCCTATATAAAACAACACCTTCCAGAACCCGCCTTCATCGTAATTATAAATAAGCTCTCCAATAGTTCCGTTAGGAGTCATAATACCACCCACTATTGACAATAGTGCACCAAACATTATTCTGCCTATATGAGTTGCAAATGTTTGTAAAAGTATACGTTTAACTTTATCTTTCATAGACATTTTTTTTAGTTAGAGCCAGCATTATTTCTTCTAGGCTCCATTTTTTCGTAAAAACCTTCTTTAGAACCTTTCCAATCCCAAGGTAAATTGTTTTCAATATTATATTTTAACTTTTCTTCAGAAACTCCTTTTAGTTTTAATTTTAATTTCTCTAAAAAAGACATGTCATAATCTTCAAAAGCTTCTGATATAACTTCTCTTACTACTTTTCTTATTTCTAAGTTTTCGTTTGTAGTTCCCCACCTTTTAAGAGTTTCACCTTTTGCATTAATGTAATTGTTCTTCCATTCATTAAAGTCGTTATTTGTTATTTTAACCTTATCAAACCAATCTGCATCATTGTCTAGTAAAAATGTTGGCTCTTCTGAAAATTTATTTTTAAAATTTTCTATATAATCTTTTAAATCTTTTTTAGAAAAAATTGTCATAGAAGCATCACCGTCAGATATGCTTGGCACATTAATGTCGCCCCAACCTTCTACGCCTCTATCGCCCCAGTCAACCTCTTTTCTAGTTTCTGGCAACTCTGTGAAAGGAAATTCATTAAATATTTTATTTCCTATTATGTCTAAAGAATTCATATAAGTATTATTTACTTATAAATATTATAAAAAATTGTTATTTATATTTATTATTATTTTCCTATATTACATAAATGGCTAATGTATTTAAAAGAAATCTTTTAATAGAAAAGGTTGGGGAATTTTTTTTAGAAATAACTTCTGTTCAAGTAAAGGGAGAAACTAGAGCTTTAAGAGTATCTTGGACTCCTGAGCTTTCTCAAGATTTAGACTACTATAATAATAGTTATGAGCCCGAAGAGTCTAAATATGTATATAAAAAGATATTATTAACTGAAAAATATATACCAAAAAAACTTACTGGGTTTGATTGTGAAGCAGAACTGGCAGCAGAACTATCAAGAAATTTAGCTCAAGAAATTGATAGAGAAATCTTAGGTAACTTATATAATTTATATAATGAGTAATTTAATAAAAAGAAATTTAATAATAGAATGTTTTCCATTTATTACACTTAATGGAATTTATAATAATATTTTAAATAAAAAATTCTACATATGGAAAATCAATAGGAATATGGTATATTTCTATAGTGAAGATGTAAGCCCTCCTGAAAATGAAGGTTGTTATAATCCCTGGTTTACAAGCAGCCCACCAGTTTCTCATAGATATAACTTTATGACTTTTGAAAATATAGAAAAATGTGTAAAATCAGGACTTATAAAAGTAATTAAGTGAGTGATTTATCAGTACATAAAGCCTTGTCTAAGTGGTATGAATTAGTTTATCCAAAAAATGAAAACATATATAAGAGAGAGCTTCTTATTGAAAAGAAATTTTGCATTGAGGCTGGAGCATTTACATTTCCTGTAGCAAGACGAGTGATGGCCAATACTATAGGAAATGATTTAGTTCCTGTTCAGCCATTGGAGCTCCCAACTGGTACGCTTTATTATGTTGATTGTAATATTGAGCGTAAAGACTCATATAAGAGGATGTTATTAATTGAAACTTATAAAAAACCTAAGAGTAGAAGGAGTAGAAGGAGAGGTGGACGTAGATTTCAAGATTCTTTTCTAGATAAAATTTAATTGAATCATGAGCAAGAGTAATATGACAAAACATTTAGAATTTCAATCAAAAGTATATAAGAGGAAGTTATTAATTGAACTATATTCGCCACAAAAATTTCTTAGTCCTGGGGTTTTTATTAGAGAAAATGATACTAGCATTATCAGTTATGATTTAGCTGTAAACCCTTCAAATCCTAATGCGACTATAGGAATCAACTCTTGGGTACAAATAGAAGACCAAACAACAAGAGCAATAGGTCCATTTAGTGAGCCTATACAGATAGAGAGTGCAGAACAAATGAGAAATGTTTTCGGTGATTTGTAATATTTTTGTATATTTTACGTTTATTTATAAATAACTTTTAAATAAATGATATTATGGAAATTTTAAAGCTAAAAGAGAAAAATATTAGAAAACAATCAAAAGAAGATTGTATATCTGTTTTTAAACAAAGAGAAGATGAAGCTAAAAAGATTTTAAAACCATTATTTGTTCACTTAACTTTCTTTTCGTTTTTTCTTTACTTATCTACTTTGGATTTTTATAATAAACTTATAGGAGAAAATGTGTGTGATATAATTTTCTACACATTGCTTCCAATATGTTTGTTGTTTTTGTTTCTAACTATCAAATGGTATAGAGGATTTAGATTTCAAAAGAGAATGCAAACTGTTGCTTCAATAACTTTTGATGTTATAGAAAAAGAGATTGAAAAAAATTATTAACACAATTTAATATAATAACAAATAAAAAAGCCCAACTTTTTAAATTGGGCTTTTTTATTAAAATTTATATTTTTATAATATTATTATAAAGATTTCATTTCTTCAATAATTTTGTTAGCTTTTTTCTTTAATTTTTCTACCTTAATAGCTTTTTCAACCTCTACCTTAACAGTCTCTTGAAGGTCCTCACTTACTGGAGACCCCATATTTCTTGAATCTAACTCAGCACTAGCGCTGGAAACTAACGCTTGAAACAACCTTCTCCAAGGGCCAACATCATTTCCTTCAATTTTTTCACCAGCAATAACCCAAGTTGCAGGCTTCCCAGTAGCATAAAATTTACCTGAATATGCCCTTTTAAGCCTTTTGTCACCCGCAGGCATAGCATCTTTTTTTCTAATAACTGGCTGATAACTGAAAACAGCATTACCTCTATCCATAAGATTACTTGCAACCCTTGCCGCTTGTTTTTTCAAAGATTCTTTTTGGTCAGCTGGTATACTTTGATGGTCATCTAACATTTTTTCTATATGTTTCGCCATTTCATCTTTAGCCTCTTTTGTTTTAGCAGAATCTGATGTTATTTTTTCCATAAAATCTCCAATAATACCTTCATCTAAACCTTCTTCCATCGTACTTTCAGCCCCCCCTTCAGACGTTTCCATTTCAGGTTCAGCTAAAACTTCTTCATTAGACTCTTCCATTGTTCCATACTCTGCCACGTTAGCATCTTCTGCCACGTTAGCATCTTCTGCAAACATTTCATTAAGCTGTTTAGTTACTTTATTTTTTTCTACTTCTAAGGACTTGATTTTTGCAAACCTTTCAGCCTCTTCTTTAATTATTTGCTTTAATTCAGATGTAGTAATTTTCATTTTATAAATTTTTAATGTTTTATAATATTAAATAGTTATAAAAAAATTATTTTCTTTATGTATGTAATATTTTATTATTATAGTCGTTTATTATGTATATATTTATTAAAATAACATATAAATTAATATATTATGGAAAACTTAAGAACTATACAATTAAAAAAAGAGCAAAGACAAAATAAAATAAATTTGGTTTTAAAATATAAAAGCAAACTAAATTTCTCTATAGTTAGTTTAATGTTTTTTCTTTCAATTACATTATACACATTTTTCTTTTCAATTTTAGGAATAATTCTTCCTATTGTTTTTGGAATAATATCATTAGTATTTATTCAACAAACAATATATTCTTATAATTATTTAAAATTTCATAAAAATAATTATAATTTTATGGAAAGTGTTTACAAAAGCCTTATAGATATAAAATCTAATAAAAAATTATAAAATAAAAAAGCGACCTATTAAGTCGCTTTTTGTTATGTATAAATGTTAATTTTATATTCTTTTTACCAGCTACCTGGGGTGTTAAATCCACCAGCAGTAGAAGGTTTAGCCCAGTGAAGAATTGGTTGTCCTGCATATTTGCCTGAAGATGTTTTGTGTGCTTTAACTTCGCCACTATATCCAGAATCTTCTGCTTGTTTTAAAATTATGTCTTTCCACTTACTTTCTATATCTTTATTTGCTGCAAGAAGTTTGTCAATTTCTGCTTCAAGAGATTTTTTCATTTCTTCTTTCTCTTTTTTGCTAGCTCCAAAAATACCTTCTTCCATTGATACGCCACACTCTTCTAAGCTTTCCATAACCAAAGTTAATTCTTTTTCTAATTCTGCTTTTTTCTTGTCTTTAATTTGTGTTTCAGTATAATTTTTTGCAGCCTTATTAGCTTCAGATAAAATAAAAGATTTCAATTCAGATTTAGTATAAGATTCTTTTAAATCTATATTACTACCATCAATCTCAATTCCTACAGCAATTGGGTCAGTAGGCTCTTCCGCTTCTTTTTCTGGCATTCTTTCATGAACTTCAGCTTTTGCTTGACCAGCAGTATGAGTTTTTCCACTCTTTTCAGCACCAGCAGAAACATAAGTTTTTGCTTCTTTATCTACAATTTTATCTTCTGAGTTCATTTTTAAATCATTTACTCTATCATCAAAAGGAGCTGAAGGAGCTTCTTTTTGAATATCTTTTTTAGATGTAAAATTTGCTTTCGCTTGACCAGCAGTATGGCTATCTCCACCTTTTTTAGAACCAGCATCTACTTTGACTGCGACTGCAGCTTTTTTATCAGAACCTTCATTACCATCTTTTTGATTCATTTTTGGCAACTTTGCAGTTTCACCAGCCTTTTCTACTTTTTTAGATGGGTCTTTATATGCTAGTGCCTTATCTGAATCTCCCAATTCATCATTTGAGTTCATATCAACATCATAAACATTAACTGAAGCGCTTACAGCTTCTGATTCTTGTATTGTTTTTTGTTTCAATTTTAAAGCTTCTTCTTTAATCATATTAATAAGCTCTTCTTTAGTAATTTCCATTTTGTTAAATATTTTAATTAATATATTTCTTCTAAGTACATATAAATAGAAAAAAAAAACAAAAATTGAATTTTTTAAATAAGGTTCTTAATTTTGTTGCAAAATAAAATATTTGTATATTTGCTATAGTAAAAAAACTTGTATTATGAAAAATTTAGGAGACCTTATGGGTCATTTTACAATTAGGAATGATGATGGATTAGATTTGTTTAGAATTTATTTTCATAAAAACGGAATTTCCTTTGATAAAAAATTTTTAAAAGGAGTACTAGAGGATGAAAAAGTTTATAAAACTTTTATTAAAATAAATATTGAATGGATGTCTGGCTCTTTGTCTAAAGAAGAGGCTACAGAATTGATTATGAAAATGCTGGAAGACAATCAAGAGTATTTATCTAACTTTTTTATTAATAAATTTGACAAACATTCAGACACATATCATAAAGATAGTGAAAATGAAATTTATTTTAAACATCTTAAAACTAGTGGGAAATTAAATAAGATAACCAGAAAACAATTTGAATCTAATATAAAAAACGAAAATATTGGAGATTATTATGTAGAAAATTTAGAAAAATCAAAATCAAAATTTACAAATTTTTACACTTATAAATCAACAGAAAATAAGAATTGTTATATAATGGTTATTGATGATAAAATAAAAATAGGATTTGCTGAAAAATAAAAATATATCAAATTTAATAATTGAAGAATTTAAACTATCATTAGAATCATCACAATCAGATAAGATATATAAAAACTATCTAGGTAATAAATCTTGGTCAGAATTAAAAGATTTACTTATGAAAGAAAGAAATTGTATATGTCAAGGTTGTGGATTTAAGCCTTTTGATAAAAATTTTTTAGAAATGCATATTGTTTCTGGTGATGTAGAAAATTTAGACTCTTATAAAATAGTGCTTTTATGCAAAACTTGTCACACATTACAACATATAGATGTGGCAGCTAGTATGGGTTGGGTTAAGCTATGTAACTCTATACATGACCAAAAAAAAATTATACACATATGCCGTTCTGGGGGTTTAATGAAAAAAATAAATTCAGGAGAAATAATGTTACTAAATGAAAACCCAAAAGTTTATTCAGAAAAAATAAAAATAGATATTTTTCATAAAAGAAAAAAAATGAAAGCAGTATTTGGAAAAAAGTTCCCAGAAAATAGATTAAAGTAAATAATTTTGGACAATAAAGAATTTTATCATAATTATTCAAAGATTGAATGGGACCATTCAAATAAAGAATCAAGTAAAGAATTAGAGTATTATTGGATGCTTAAAATTAAACAAGCAAAAAGAGAAATAGAATTCAACAAAAAATTATATAGAAAAAAAGTTATAATAGAAAAATATTTGTAAAATGAGTAATATAGATTTAAAGGAAATTAAAAGAAACTTTTGCTTTCATCACCTAGAAGACAATAACGAAATTTATTTTTGTTCTTGTGGCAAAAAAATAACTAAAGAGAACAATAAAGCCAAAGAAGATGAAGTAGTTATTGATATAGATGAAAACTCTTACGATGACATAATGGATAGATTTGATGGTGCCGTTAATGTAGTTTGTCCAAAATGTAAAAAAAATTATTCAAAATCAAAAAACTTACAAACAATAAAAGAGTCTAACTCTTTTTTTTATGGGTATTTTAAATTAGAAATAAAAGAAAATAGAATCTTTTTATATAAGAAGAAAATAAAATCTTCTTGTACCACAAAATCAAGGTATATAAGATTTAAAGAGACGGAATCTTATATATCAGTTGATAAAGTAGAAAAAAAGATTTTCTTTAAGGATTATGGAACGAACAAAGAAAGGGAATTTAATTTAGATAATATATTAATTATAGTTAACAACTTTTATAAAAGTGAAGACTTATCAGTAATAGACAATTTAGTAGAAGTTCATCATTTTCTAAACAATTTAGCTAGCATTGTTGTAGACTCTAAAAACATGGACTTAGTTGATGGATTAATGAGTCAAATGATAGGAAAGCCTGGTCTTGATGTTCTTATGAAAATTAATACAATATTTTTTGGAATAATATGCTACTCTAACCTTTCCACCATAGCCTTAACTAAGGGTACTGTATTTTTATATGATATGATGTCATATTGCAAACTTCCAAACGTTTCTGTCCTATCAGATAATGGAGTTACTTCTCCTTTAGATATATTTAATTTTTTAGTTTCACTAGAAAAAGAAGAAGTTCAAAAAGATATAGACTTAGAAAATAAAGACAATAAAGAGTTTTTATATAAATCTAAAGATGGAAATAAAACTAAAGATTTATTTTACGACCTAGAACGATGGGGATTTAAAAGAGAGAGTAAAATCAATATATCTTCTGGTGACATTAGTATAAGAGAAGATTTAAAAGATAAGTCTGTTTCTAAATATATTTTTAAAAAAATAAATAAATTTGATGAATATAAAAAGTTAATTAAATTTACTAAATTTTTAACATATAAAGAGCTCATATCTTTGGTTATGAAATATGACATAAAATATATTATAAATCTTTTTAAGCTAATAGAATTCAGAAACGACATTAACACGACAAGCTTAAAGCAAATAATACCTCTTACATTAGATTATTTAAAAAACAAAAAAAATGTAGACCCATCTTATAATATGTCTAGAATATTAGAACTTTCTGGATTAAAACCAAAAGAAAATTCTACTTTAGATGAATCTAATAATAAATCTGAGGATGTGAAATTAAATTATTCTTTTTTGGAGCAATTTAGCTTTTATAATTATGATGATTCTGTTAGAATGATTAATGAGCTGGGTTGGGATAGGAATAGAGAATTTAATAAAATAAAAACAATATCTGAAATAAATTCTTATCATGATAAATTAATTCAACATTATAACATGTTGAGTGATAAGGAAAAAAATGAAAAATTTAAGAAGTTTGCAAATAAATTTGAATATTTGGAAGAATATAGTGGAGATTTAAAAATTAAATTATTATCAACTCCAATAATGGTTTTAAATGCTGCAAAAGATTTAAAAAATTGTGCAGGTTCATATGTCACAAGAATAAGTAAAGGAAACTATATTTTAATGATGATTTATGACAAAAGCAACGAAAGAAGATTAGAAGAGAAAAAGGAATTTATGATTGGATTTAATGTAAATGCTTCTGGGTTAGAATTTGAGCAACTAAAAGGCGTCTGTAATGTACCAGCATCAGATAGACAAAAAAAGATGGTTATGAACTATCTTGAAGATAAAGATATTTCATATAGAGAAATAAGAGATTTAAAATTATTAGACAAAGAACACACCTCTTCTTTAAGTGGTTTTATTAATAAATTAAAATAGTAACTATATTTTTTCTATATTAAGTATATCGAAATAATCTTGGCCGTAACTAACAAATAACTCTTCTCCTTTTAGTACTTTTCTAAAAGTCTTGTATACCATAACGTTTTTTTCTTTGTCAGAATAGTAAATTACATTATTGTTATCGTTATGATTATAAACTTCAGCCCAACCCAATACCATAACTGGGTGCTTTTTCTTTTCTTCTACATTAGTGGGCCATCTAAAAAGATAATCTTTAAATTCCTTTGTAATATTACGAAAAGGTTGACTATAAATATGAATTACTGGGCACTCTTCTAATATTACATCTGCATCTATATCTTCCTCAGCAAACACTCCCCAACGATGAACTGGAGACTTTTTTAAAGTACAATATTTGTTTGAAATTAAACCCTTTAACATAAAGTCAATTATACAATATATTTACAAAAAGTAAATAATATTATTTAAATAAAACCACTAAGCAAGTGTAACACCTGTTGCCAACCCTGTGGTATTTATAATAGAACTGATATAATCTTCTGCGACAGACAATAGTGTTATCTTCGCTCCACTATGTATATTTGACACATCATAATCAAAAGTTATTGTACTAATATTTCTAATAGCCTTAGTTGCACCATTAGCTGTAATAGTGCCATAATATGGGTTTTCACCATTACTTACATCAAAATAAAGTTCAGCGCCTGAGCCAATGCTACTTCCTATAACAAAAACATATTCTGTACCAAAAGTTAGTGGTTTTAAGTTTCCATCATAAAGAAATGTTACACTATTTGTAGCAGTCGACAAGTCAATATAGAACAAAGTATTACTAGGATATACAGATTCATCTAAAGTTATTTCTTGGGTTGAACTATTACTTATGCTTACATAATTGTAAGTCCCAGTCATTTTTCCAACGGAAAACAAATTTGGCACATAAACTGTATCATCAGTTGCACCTGTTATATTTTGACCTCCTAAAACCGCACTTCTATTACCAGTTACAACTGCACTACTTGAGTGCGCAAAAGAAACAGTTCCTGATACAACATTATTTGAACCTCCTGCATGAGAAGCGGCTCCAAGTGCCGAGTTTGAGTCGTTTTGAGCATGAGAATAATTGCCACCTGCAACTGAATTTCTCCCCTCAGCATGAGATGTGCTGCCAGAAGCTAATGTGCTAGTGCCTTCTGCGTGAGAATATGAAGTTACAGCTTGACTTAACCACCCTTCAGCATGACAAGCTACTGCAGAAGCAGTAGTTTCCCACCCTTCAGAGTGAGACATTTCACCACTAGCAATTGTGCCAGCCCCTTCAGCATGAGCGCTATTGTTAGATGCAGTATTTGGGTCGTTACCAACCTTTCCTCCATAGCCACCTTCCACATGAGAAGCTCGACCAGATGCACCATTTCCAGCCTCACCTTCAGCATGAGAAGCTTCTCCACTTGCTTCTGTAGAACGTCCCTCAGCGTGTGAAGCGATTCCAACTGCATTTGTGCTATCCCCCTCAGCATGTGAGTATTGAGCGCCTGCATATGTGCCTTTTCCCTCAGTGTGAGAATAATCGGCCTCTGCAAATGTG
>JAAHTH010000046.1_pt1 | contig 103907 bp, 86 predicted proteins | sample 6116091 | NCBI WGS metagenome assembly JAAHTH01 (sample SAMN13939990, study PRJNA603662) | sponge metagenome | isolation source: marine sponge | host: Mycale hentscheli | place: New Zealand | collected 2006 | reverse complement strand
TTGCTATCCGATCAGCTACTGGAGCTGAAAGATTAACAATTTTACAAGACGGTAAAGTTGGTATAGGTACAACTAATCCATCATCGAGGCTTACAGTAGCAGAAGGAACTGATCAACACGGTGTCGAAATCCAACCCGGAACATTGTCTTATATACAAGCGTATGACAGGGCTACTTCTGATTATGGGGACCTGTCAATAGATGCTCAAACTCTTAGATTTGCCACTGATAACGGAGCGGAGAGAGTGCGCATTGATTCTTCTGGTAATGTTGGCATAGGTGCAACTGTACCCCAGACTAAATTGCACCTTGCTGGGGGGCCTACAAGTTTACCAATTATACGTTTACAACGTAGCGACACAAGTGTTCAGCCTAACGATTTAATTGGTGGTTTTGAAAATTATAGTAATGACGCAGATGGAGCATTTATATCATCGTATATAAAAGGGTATGCGACTGAGACGTATGGTAGGCAAGGTTATTTAACTTTTGGTACAGCGGGTATTAATTCGACAGATGCGGCAGAAAAAATGCGTATTGCGGCTAATGGCAACGTTGGGATAGGTACAACAGATCCCGCATTTGGCAAGTTACAAGTTGCTGGTAGAGGGTATTTTGGTCCCGTTGGGACTGGGGATGCAACGACTAAAGCTTTAATGGACACTTACAGTGTTCTTAAGCTAAAACCGCATAATACCAACTCCACCAATATGACTTTCGCACAAGTCAATAATGGTGGTGGTATTGGTATTCAGGTAACAAATAGTACGCAAACCGCAGATTGGGACATAGCATTAAATCCTTATGGTGGTGATGTTGGTATAGGTACTACTGATCCTTCTTCTGTTTCTCAAAGTCCGAAATTAGCGGTAGTGCACAGTGGAGCAGGTATTGCGACATTTGACGCAACAGGAACTAATGGGGGTTACATTACTATAACAGATAGTAACACCCCTTTAGTTTATTTGGGTAGTTCTGCCCAATTAATTTCGTCTGGCGGTACAACTACTGATGCTGCCCTTAGGTCACAGGGAGAGCTGATACTTGCCGCTGGAGGCAGTAATGAGAGAATGCGTATTGATTCATCTGGTAATGTTGGTATAGGTACAGATGATCCGCAGGCTAAGTTGCATATTGATTCAGGATCTGGAATCGGTACTGTAGATAATGCTTATTCTCTTTCAATACGAGGAGATGGAATTGATGGTGTACAGATTTTATCTGATTCTGCATACTCTGGTAGAATAGTTTTTGGTGATCAAAATAGTAATAATGTAGGTCGGATAGACTATGATCATTCTACTGATGCTTTTAGGTTTTTTACAAATGGCACCGAAAAGGTTTCTATTTTATCCGGTGGTAATGTTGGTATAGGAACAGTAAGTCCAAGCGAAAAATTAGATGTTGTTGGTAATGTTAAACATGAAGGTTTAACAATGACTTCTGGTACTGATGTTGATCAGTTAAAAACATTCACTCAAACCTTAACGATAACAACCAACTGGCAAGATACAGGCATAGACGGTAGCGATTTAACCACTGGAACTTATATAGTCCAATTGCTTGGTGATGATGATGAAGTTGGTGGCACTTATAGTGTATATTATTCTGGTATGATGAGTTGGTATTCAATAGGAACAAATGATGTAGATTTTACCAGTGAAATAGCTTTGCACAGAGCAGGGCATGCAGATGTTGGGCGCACATTGTACTTAAGAACTGTAACTAATGCCAGCGGAGGAAACAATTTAGAATTACAAATAGCAGGAAATTATAACGCAACTGGCTCAGATAGCTATGTATTTAAATTCAGAAGAATGATTTAATATTATGGAAGGTAGATTTTTTAAAGATAACTTATCAGTATTGGGTGCTGTGGGTATAGGTACGAATAATCCTCAAAGACTAGTCACATTGTATAAGTCGTCAACCCCTGTTCTTCAATTAGTTAATAGTACTACTGGTACGGGAACGGGTGACGGTTTTCTTTTGCTACAAGGCGGCCTGAATACAACGCTTGAAAACTCAGAAGCTGGGTACATGGCATTCAGAACAACGGCTAATGAAAAAATGCGTATTGATGCATCTGGTAATGTTAGTATAGGAACAACTACTTCGGGATCAAAATTACATGTTAATGGGGGTTCTAAATACTTCGGAGGTGGGGATTGGACTACTATAGAGAGAGTTACTACAACTGAAGGTAATTATGCTCTTTATGTTCAAACAACTGGAACTAATACAAATCAAGCGATAGCGAAATTTAATTATGGCGCTACCGCTGGAGGTGCAAACACCGGAACAGCTGTCGCTGCAATAGCTAGAGAAAAATCTTATTTTCTTAGCAGGCTTGGTGTAGGCACTGATGATCCGACTCGACCGTTGAGCGTATACAAAAGTACCTCTGGATCTATAGCAAACTTCCTGCACTACACAGACGTAAATAATTATCAGGGTTTGTACATCGATGTTGATCAATCCACCGATATAGTAAAAATGAAATCATCAGGGGCAAGTGCAGGCGGTTTTGCTTTCTACACTGGTACTTTGGAAAAAATGCGTATTGATTCTGCTGGTAGAGTTGGCATAGGTACAGATGATCCAGACAACACATTACACGTTAGGTCAGGAAGTACTAATTCAGTTGCAAGGTTCGAAAGCACAGATGCAACTGCACGAATTATCTTAGAAGATAATTCAGGTCAAGTTCAAGTCGCAGCCATTGGTGATGAAACAGTTTTCAGCAAAGGATCTGGTATTTCTGAAACAGTGCGTATTGATTCTGCTGGTAATGTTGGTATAGGCACAGTAGCTCCAAGTCAAAAGCTAGAGGTTGTAGGTAGTATAAAAATTACAGGATCTGGAAATGATCTTTTGATACAAGATCAACAAAATCAAGTCATAGGGGGTTTTGGTGCTAATACTACCGGTGGCACTACAGATTGGAATCACTCTACGAATGCAAGATCTGGGAATGGTCATACATTATTACTAGGATCACATACAAATGGGCCGGGAGCGTCTGGTTATTATCATCCATTTAGTTTCGAATACAACTATAAAAATGGCAATGGAAACATGACCCAATTTGCTATACCTTATAGTAACGGGAGAATGTTTTTGCGGACTCGTTATTCTAACTCTTGGAGCGGTTGGTATAAAGTGTTTACAAGTCAATCAACTGGAACTTTATCTGATGGTTCGGTGTTGTTTGCTGGTGGGGGTGAGATCAAGCAGGATAATGCAAACTTTAAATGGGATGATACTAATAATAGGTTAGGTATAGGTACAGCAAGTCCAAGCAACCCGTTGCATGTGGTGTCAGGTGATAATGTTCTTGCTACTTTTGAATCCACCGATGCAAATGCTACTTTGTACCTCAAGGATTCTAACACTACTGCATCTAGTACTTTTAAAAGGATAACTAATGATTTAGCAATACTTGAGAGTGGTGGTAAAGTTGGTATAGGTACAGCAACTCCAGTTGAAAAATTAGACATTAATGGCAATCTTAATATCGATACTGGAACAGGATTTTCAAGATACCTATTTTTAGAGTTTGATCAAACTGCAGACGAGACATGGGTTAAGCTAACATTACCACAGGACTCTAATTCTACCAATAACGGTGGGTCGGTAAAAGTTCGTGTTAATTGGTTAGGTAAACATGCTACATTCGGAGCGTCACAAGAATATTTAATCACATATTCCTCCAACCATGGTAGCAGCGGTTATCCTTACTTTAGTGATGTACATACTATAAGTAAAACATTTAGAAGCGCTTCATACATGCCATATGCACCGTCATCTACTCCTGACGTAATTTTTTATACTGTAGGGAACGCTGAAGACGCATTGTATTTTAAAGTAAAAGGATATCATTCTAGCTACAACAAGAAAAGGCAAGTATCAGTAGAGATTAATGGTAGAACCGTAACAAGTCCTGTTTTAAGTCATTACGGCAACACATCGCCTACATCTCCGTCATCGATAACCAAAGCTATAGAGTTTAATACTGCAGGAGATTCATATTTTAATGGTGGTAATCTTGGTATAGGTACAGATAATCCGAAATACAAATTAGATGCAAATGCAGGTTTGTCATCTGGGGGCGGTATTGGTTACCCCGTTAGAGTCGGTCATGGTTCTATGGCTACTAACGGTGATGGTGTAGGCGTTCTGTTTTCTAGAGGAAGTTCTGAACAATATTTTGGTTACGTAAGAATACAATCGACTCAATCTAATCCAGACTTCCTAAATCCACGACTTGAGTTTGGTATCCAAGATACTGATACTTTTAATTTAGCGGATGCATCCACTCGGATGGTAATTACTGGTGCTGGCAATGTTGGTATAGGTACAGTAATTCCGAGTAAAAAATTACATGTTTCAGGTGACTCTCTGGTCACTGGATACACGTATATAAATGATACTAACAGATACTTCACAGCAGGAGGAAGTGGCGTAAAACTTCAAACTGCTTATGGTTATATTCAATTTGGACCAGATAATAGCAGTTGGGCGCACATCAATACCGATAGAGGTAGCTTTTATTTTAATAAAAGCGTAACCGTTAATCAAGGATTAGTTCAATCATACGACGAAAACCTGTCTCTTAATGCATCAGCTACTACTTCCGCTGATATTATTTTTAAAAGCGGCGGAACTGAGCGTATGCGAATGACTGCTGCAGGGGATGTCGGTATAGGTACAGCAAGTCCACTTTTTAAACTGCATGTCAATGGAGATATATATCAAGACGTTGGATACAGTATATATTCGAATGCAAACAGAGGCTGGTATAGGGGTAATTATACTACTACTGGGTCTGGAGTATCAAACGGTAAAATAGTCACATTAAACCCCGCTCATGGACAAACAGCATCAAGTAATTATCATTACATATTCGAGTTAACTACTATTGGTACTAGCACAGATAGTGGAGCAACTTATATCGGCGTTTATAGTGCTAATACGTCTGCATGGTCTTTGAGAGCTGTGAGTCTAAGTGGTGGTAGTAGTAATCACCCACAGTTGAGTGTAAGTGGAAACAATTTTACCGTCTACACTAATCACTCAAGCAACTATACTGTAGTTGTCAGTGTTACATCAGTGTATAATGGTGACGCTGATAGCACCGCTCATTCGTTAGGCGCAAATTATCAGTGGCAGAGGGCAGTCAACAATTTATATTATAATGATGGTTTTGTTGGAATAGGTGCAGGAACGCCTTCTCAAAAACTCCACGTTCAAGGGAACTTAAGAGTAACTGGAGCTTTTTATGATTCCAATAACGCCGCTGGAACTTCAGGTCAAGTTCTTACATCTACAGGATCTGCTACTGATTGGAAATCTATAAGTGAGATAACAGGTGTTACAGGAACAGGGACACCTAATAAACTACCCCTTTGGGATAGTAGTACTTCTCTTACCGATTCAATAATAACCCAGTCATCAACTAGTTATGTTACAGTATTTGGAGGCTTTCAGGTTAGCGGTAATCATACAGACACAGGAAGTCAGTTAAATCTTTGGTGTGATTCTAGTGGTCATGGAAAACTTGCAGTCTACGATATGCAGTTTTTGACTGGTTCGAATTCGGCAAGAAATAATACAGCTTTATTTTTAAAAAATGATGGTAGTGTTGGTATAAACAACACTGTTTCTCAAGCCTATACCAATGAAGGTACTCGTACCGTAAAGTTAAGAGTAGGTAGTGATACTCTATCATCTAACCAAAGTTCTGCCATACAAATAGGAGGTTATGATTCATCTGGGAGTGGTACATTAGGAGCTATAGAATTTTTTAATCATCGAGATAACTCTATTGCTGCTAAGATGCAAGTAAGAAGAGATTTAGAATCTGGCTCTAAGCTAAGTGCTGGTCAGTTAGATTTTTATACGGATGATGGCGATAACAATTTAAATTTGCAGATGTCTATTGACGCACTTGGTAATGTTGGTATAGGTACTACTAGTCCAACTCAAAAGTTGGTGGTTAATGGAAACAACACTAATGCATTGTTTAAAAGTTCAGGCACTTCAGGCGTAGATGCTGGTATTGAAATTAGAGGGGGTAGAAACGGTACTGTAGATGATGAGACTTCGTATATTCATTTCACTAACTATGATGATAATGCTAGTCCTGTTGGGGTTCATAATTTAGGTAGAATATATGGTTCAATGGCATCTGCTCAAGGGAGAGATGGAACAATAACCATAGAAGGTTTTGATGGTACTAGTTATCAACATGGTCTTACTGTAGATGAAAATGGTAAAGTGGGTATAGGTACTGCTAATCCATCTACAGACTTCTCAGTTAAAGAGAATTTATTATTTAATGATACTACTAGATTATTAACAATTTCTAATAGCACTAATACTGGTGGTATAAATCTTGATGGTGGTAACAGTAGATTATACTTTAGTGGATACAGAGCTCTAGAGGGTAATAATTCCGGGACAACTCTTACAGTAGGTGAAGGTTACGCAACAACTAGAATTTCAAGTGTTCTTAATGTTGTAGATCACGAAACAATATTAAGCCCAGATCAAGGTAGTTCAGGAGGGGTTTTTTCAAGAGCATTAACGATAGAAAATATTAATGATACAGCTTGGACTGCAGATGCGCTTACAGCATATAACGCAACTACAAGTTATGATATTAGAGATCGTGCTTCCTATAGTTTCTTTGCGAGACCAACACTAGGTAATATTCTAACCTTTGCATCAGAAACTGTTAACAATGGTACATTACATAGATTTGTCAATTTAAACTCTAGTACAACAGAGCCTCTTTACAGATGGGATTTTTTCCAGTATGATGGTTCAGGAACAGGTTCTGGAGATTTTAAAGTACCAGACAAATTATTCCAAATTAGAGTAAGAGAAGGAGGTGCGAATGTTGATAAATTTACTATTAAGGGTAATGGTAATGTCGGTATAGGCACAACTAACCCCACTTCAAAACTTCATGCAGTAGGATTAACATCTGGAGCTTCAGTATTGAAAGTGGACGGGGCAAGTGGCACCATCTTTGAGGTAACAGATGACTTAAGTGACAGTTTGATGTCAGTAAACACAATCGCAGGTTTACCTGTGTTTGAGGTATTTGCTGATAATCATATAGCCGCAGGACGTTACAATCAAAACGACTTTTATCTAGATACTAATGGAAACTTAGGGTTAGGAACAAGTGCTCCTTCCTCGGTTTTAGATATATACGAGCAAAGCGGTAAAGATAATAAATTAAGATTTCATAGTAGTACAACTGGATCAGGAACATCGAACGGTTCTAGAATAGGTTTGAATGGGGCAGAGCTATTTATTAATAATATTGAAAATGATGCTATTAAAATATACACCCAATCCACTCAAACTAATGGCATAACTATATTAGGCAATGGCAATGTTGGTATAGGTACTACAAGTCCAAATCATGAGTTAGAGGTCTCTGGCAGTGGAGACGCAACAATACGTATAACAAGCACAAGCACTAATATTAGTGATGACACACGAACAGGAACATTGCAATATTTTAGCTCTGACACTAGCTCAAATACTGTGGTCGGGGAGATTGTGTCTCGTACTCCCGTAAGTAATTATGGGACTATTTTTGATATGGCCTTCTCGACATATAAGGTCAACTCAGGAGCTTTATCTGAAAAAATGCGTATTACTGGTGCTGGTAAAGTTGGTATAGGAACTACGAGTCCAACTGCTACATTACATGTAAAAGAAATAGATACTGATGAAGACGCAATATTAAAAATAAATCCAAATAACGGAAGCTACGATCCTGTTTTACAATTTACTCCTCAAGACGGGACTTTGGATAACGAGGGGTTTGAAATTTGGTATGATAATAATGTTGGTGATGCACATCTTCATACAATCTACAATAATAACGCAGCAGCAATTCGTTTTCATACACGTACAGGCGCAAGTAAATCTACATCTAATGAAAGGCTTACTATTGCAGGAGATGGTAATGTTGGTATAGGTACGACTGGGCCCGAAGGTAAGTTACATATTTATACTGGTGACAGTGGTGGTACTGTTAATTCTAGTGCAGATGAATTAGTAATTGAATCTGCATCAAGTGGCGGTATTCAGCTTTTAAATGGATCAACCGCATCTGGTTACATTTTATTTGGAGATGGTGGAGGAAATTCTACAGGTCAAATTCGTTATTTACATTCCGATGATTCAATGCGGTTAACTACCGCAAATGTTGAAAGAATGATAATCACTTCTGCTGGTAATGTTGGTGTAGGTACAGCAAGTCCTACTGAAAAATTACATGTAAACGGACTGACAAAGCTCGGAGCAAGTGGCAAAACCGAAGGTGGAGCAATAATAGGTCTTTCATCATTTGGAGAAACAAAAGGAGTGTTAAGTACAATACTTGGAAACAGCATTGTTCCCGGCACAACAAGTTCTACCATACAACGCTCAACTTCTAATATTGCTCATTTTTTAAAAATCAATGAGACATCAGGTATTACATTTCATACTGGCTTGCAAACCACTGAGGACGCAAACGTTGCCGAAAGCACGAATGAAAAAGTTAGAATTAACTTGGCTGGCAGTGTTGGTATAGGTACAATAAGTCCAGCCAACACATTACACGTTAATTCAGGAGGTACTAATACAGTTGCAAAGTTTGAAAGTACAGATATAGACGCAAGGATTAGAATAGCTGATGACAGTTCTTATTCTGATATTATTAATTCTAATGGAAGTTTATCTGTAACCGCTGATGTTGGTAACACAGTAGCGGATAGTTATTTTAGAGTTAATATAGATAACTCTGAAAAATTAAGAATTATTTCTGATGGCAATGTTGGTATAGGTACAACAAGCCCCACTTCAAAATTACAGATAATCGGCTCCACTTCTGGAGATTCAGTACTAAAAGTCGATGGAACAAACGGAACATTATTTGAGGTAGTTGATGACCTTAGCGACTCATTAATGTCTGTCAATGATGCTGCGGGCTTACCGGTATTTGAGGTTTTTGCCGATAATCATATAGTCGCAGGACGTTATAATCAAAACGACTTTTATTTAAATACTAGTGGAAATTTAGGCTTAGGCACTTCATCGCCTATTACTAAATTAAATATAAAAGGCGATCAATCTGCGAATGGCCAATTATATATAGAGCCTACCAACGACAGTGAGTATGCTGGCCTTGTAATTAAAACTACAAGAGGAGCAGATCGAGCTTATGGTATATTTGTAGGAGGCACAGGAACAGACGATCTTAACTTTAGATTCAGAGATGCTACTGCAGGCGCAGATAGGATGGTTATTGATTCTAGTGGTAAAGTTGGTATAGGTACTACAGTTCCAGACTCAAGGTTAGATGTTAGGTCTGCTTCTGGTTCAGTCGGTTTGACTGTAGGCAATACTACAGGAGACACTAGATTACAGATTTCATCTACAGAGAACTCAGATGTCACTTTTAATGTTGGTGATGCCTCTAGCATGGGAACCAGTAGAGATCTGATTATTAAAACTGGTAATAGTGAAAGAATGCGTATCCTTGGTGGTGGTAATGTTGGTATAGGAACTACGACTCCAAGTTACAAATTACACGTAGCAGGTACAGCGCATACAACAGGTAATTTTTCTGTAGGTAACGGTGGAAACGGCGGAGGAGCATCGATTTCACCCGGTGGTGGAACAGCCGTGTACGCTTTAACAGTAGATCGATCAGGTTCTGCAGGTGGTAGCGTTGATATCTGGGATAGTAATTCAGACTCTGTTATTATAGGCGCTCTTAGTAATGAAAGAACTCTTACGGTCAAGGTTGGCGGTAATGTTGGTATAGGTACAGTAAGTCCAGCTTATGGATTAGATAATAATAGAACATCTATTCGTACTAATTCCTATACAGCAGAAAAAGTTTTTGGTATTGATTTCCCTAACTCTACGGCTAATCAAAAAGTTGACATATCTTTTCCTTATCTTAACGGAACTGTGTTTTGGGGGTATTTAGAAGTAACGATCACTTCTTCTTATAGTAACCAGTTAAGTACTGGTAAAATAACTAAAGTGTTTTCAGTTGGGTTAAACACCCCGGGAGGAACTTCAGGAAATTATACTCCACAAATTTATGATAATACAAATTATTATACATCTGTTTATGGGGCAATCTCTAGTCAATGGGGCATAGAAGGAATTAATTTTAACACAACTACTGGTCAATACTACATTACAATAGCTCATAGAGTAAGTACAGGAAATGGAATAAGAGTGTCAGTCAAAGCTTTTGGTTTTGGATCAGATTATTTTACTTCTACCCGTTTTGGTGGCTTAACCGCTGGCAGCGTTTACACTACAGATACAACAGTTTTTGATGCTGCTGTTATTGAAATGGATCAGCTTGGTATAGGTACAGCAAGTCCAGATGGTAATCTTGAGATTTGGGAAAGCGCAGTAAATACTGCAGCGAGTTTAAGGCTAACAGGTGATCCAGATGCAGGTGCAAATACGGAATATGCAAATATAATATTTCATTCTAGAGATTCTATTACTGGGGCCAATGGTGGTGAGGCTCAAATAAGAGCTTACCGTGGAAATGATAGAGACGCTCCTTACTTAAATTTTGATCTAGCAAATACAGGCGGCACTTTACAACAAGTAATGACCATACATGGTCAAAATAATGCTGTTGGTATAGGTGCAGTAACTCCGGGCGCTAAACTTCACGTAACTCAAACAGCTACTGGCGAGGCATTCAGGATAGACGGAGCTAGTGGTGGGTTCGCAATGATTGTTGAGGGCGGTACTAGTTACAAAACTAGAATGCGAGGAGGAGTCACAATAGGTAATAGTTATGGCGCATCAACTCCCCCTGCTAATGGTTTGATAGTAGAGGGTAGTGTTGGTATAGGAACTACGACTCCAAATCAAAAGCTGACTGTTGCAGATGGTAAGTTCGATACAGTAACAGCGATGGGTACAGCTGGGCAATGGTCTTCTAGTCAAATACGATTAGAAACTACTAATACAGTTGATACTACTGGATGGCAAGGTATTTCCTTCGATACAAGCACAGCTGATAACTATGGATGGAGCATAGGGGCTAATAGAAGTGGTAGTGGTAGGGGCTCGTTCAGGGTTTATGAACATATCGGTACTACTGCTGGTACAGAAAGATTTACTATAGAACAAGATGGTAATGTTGGTATAGGTGTAGCGGATCCATCTGCTAAACTACATGTTGCAGGCAATACATATTTAAATTCAGGATCAAACGTTTGGAATTTAATAGGTAATAACGGAATCAATTTTGCGAGAGAAACTTATTTTGGATATAGTTCGACGTATAGAATTTTACAATTAGGAACTGCCGGAGCGACCAGAGCTATTTCAATTGGCGTTGATGTTAGTTCGAATGCAAGTGGCTCATTTGGCGGAGATGAAATTATTTTTCCGAATCAAAGAGAAATAATCACACCAAACGCTGCAGGCAACGGTTATCTGGGACTTATAGCTACGGATAATCAAAATAAGGTCAGGATAGGAAACTATAGGTGGAATATTTTAAATGATACACCGGGTATTACTATTGATACATCAACAAGTGCAAATAATGTTGGTATAGGTTCAGCTAGTCCGACTGAAAAACTTTATGTAAATGGGAGCATTGCTTTAAGTTCCACAGCTCATAAAATAGGATTTAGGGATGCGACTGGCATGGATTGCTACATCATATTCGATGATAATAATCCTACTTTTGTTGTAGCGGGTACGAATCACGCCACCGGCGGAGGAATGACAATTGTAGCTGATAAATCCTCCGCAGTGCAAGGAAATTCATTTTTAAGAACAGAAGTTTTAGATGTACTGGCAATAAAAGCTACAGACGGAGAGTTTTCAGATGATTTAGAAGTAAATGGTAGTATAGGCGTAGGGGGGGATCTTGCGACAAGTAGAGTTCTGACAATTACAAATATATCTTCGTCTGAAAGACCTGCGATAAAAATTGTAAACCCTAATTTTTCATCTAGTACAAGTTCTACAGGAAAAACTTTTTACAGGTGGTTGCCTATAGATATAGGTGGCACAACACGATGGATAGCAATTTATCAATAATTAAAGTAAAATTATGACATATACAATAGCAAGATATGAAAATGTAAAAAATGACCAATTTTTAGTTGGCTTCAATTTAACAGATGATAATGAAAACGCAGCTTATGTAGAAGCTCTTTTAAATAAATCTGATATAGCAGCCAAAACTCAAGAAGAGGTTTGTCAATTAGCTTACGACAGCATTAAAAATAAAGTAGACAAGATCGAGGCTGATTTTGAAGCTAAAAACGAGTCTATTTTAGGTAGGGTTTTTGTCCCTACAGAATCTTAGTTTTGATTTTTTTAACATTGTTTTCGATAATAAATGAGTGAATAGTTTTGAATTTAAAGATGTTTTGTTTATCGGTCCCGGAGACGGGTCTGAAGAAGCAGGCGAGTCTAGGAGGTTTGTAGGTTGGCTTATTGAAAATGAAATTAAAGTCACTTGGAGGCCTTTTGATTTTTGTAGTGAGCTCGACGATGAATTACATAATGAATTAAAAAAAGTAAAAAATATTTTATTAAATTCTAGCCAAATAATTATAGATGATGAAATGCTGAATTGGGAAAAACGAATTCCAGCTGGAGATCTTTCTAAAAAAATAATACTAGCAATTTTAAATGAAGACTCGTTCGATAAAAAACTTATTAAAACTATAGAGAGCTCGGCTGTTGACTTTATTATAGTAAAAAACAAAAAAGTTTTTGATTTCTTATTAAAAGAAAAATGCTCTAAAAAATTAATACTTAAGCCTAAACTTGAAAATTATATTAATTCAGAAACTAGTCATTATAAGAATATTATACTAGGGGAAGGTTGGTACCCCTTAGAAAGTTATCAATCGAGCACTCATAGATGGACTGATTCAAAATGCATAATAGAAATTAAAGAAAAGTATTACGATCACATTGAAATAGAAACTTTTTGCGATTATACAGATAGAGAAATCTTAATAGAAGCTAAAGAAAATAAACTCGACAAGTTTAAGCAAGTTTTTTTAAAAAAATACAAAGAAAATAGTTTAATTAAATTACTAATTCCTTTAAAAAACTTTAATTTTATCAGAATAAGTTCAGGCCTATATTCCCCCGGAGGCTCAGATACAAGAAACCTTGGCTTAAAAATAAACGAACTTGCTTTAGTAAAACAAAAAAATAAAGTTATTAAAAAAATATTTTCTTTTGAAGATAATCACACTTTTATTTTTAACCAAATAATTAAAGAAGACTCAGTTGCCAGTCCCGAAATGCAATTTTTCGATAGAGAAGAGCCTTTTTTTCAAGGAAACTATATAGATAAAGTCACTGTTGTGTTGACTTGTCATGGCGATAGATTGAGTTTTGGCAAAAAATCCTACGATTCTATCGTAGACTCTGGTTTTAAAAATATAGTAATAGTTATCTCTGGTTGTAATTCAAGCTATGAAGAATGGGGCGAATCCCTAAAGCAAAAACATGAAGTTGTTATAATAAAAGATGATTTAAATAATAATCTTTGTTGGGCTCAAGGCGTTGAAAGATCTAAAACTTTATGGTCTATGATTTTACATGATGACGATCTACTTTTACCCACAATAAAAAAAGAATTAAATTATTTAAATGAAAAAGTTTCATTTGGATGCGTAAACGGAGAGATAGAAGATTTAAAAACTGGGCAAATAAACCAAAAGCATACGGTAGAGCTTCCTTTTAAAAGAGGGATTTACAGCACTAAATTGTTCAAAGACTTACTTAAAAAACACCCTTTAACAATCTCCCCTATACATGGAGTTTTTAAAACTAAAAAACTTTTAGACTGCTTAAATAATTGGGAAAAAAAGCATGGAAAGGATCAGAGTTATTTTAAGAAGAAATCTTTTGTAGTAGGAAACGATCTATTTATCTGGCTTGAACATTTAAAAAATGATGAGTTATTTTATGCTTCGCCTGAAACTTGTTTGAAATGCGTAGCTCACGACGGTAGTGCGACTCATTCAGATTGGCAGTCTGAAAAAAGTTTTATACCTTTGTATTCTAAGTTAAAAAATCTCCATATAAGCAAGCCTATAACAAGTGGGATTCTATTTTACCTGCAAGACTTAAATAAAAAAAGAATTAAATGCTTGAATAATTTAAATAGCTTTAAAAAATCTAAATACCCACTGGAGTCTATAGTTTTTTCGTGCAACGACTTAGATGTGCCTGAGGAGTACAATTTAAATTTTATAAAAATAAATAATGACGACTTCGACAGAACGATTCCGAAACCAAGATGGAATAAAAATAGCGCCATTCCTTTTTGGGGTTTTATAAGCGCCATAGAGATAGCTTTAGAGCTTCAATGGGATTACTTTTTGTATTATGAATGGGACTGTATGATAGGGCAAGATTATTGGTACGATACTTTATGGCAGCAGTGCTTGTCTTGGCAGCAGGAGCCTTATTTAATGGGAACTCCCGTATTTAACTATCCACATTCTCACCATAGTAACATGCAACAGGCCAGCCTAGAATATAGATATAAATACGCAAAAGATTGCGGGTTAAATATGCTTACTCAAGAAGTAGACCCTTACTGCTTATACACTAATGGAGCCTTGACTTTTTACAAAACAAAAATTGCTCAAAAGTATTTTCAAAAAGAATTAAGTCTACCAAAGCTGAATAGGTCTATTTTAAATCAAGCCCCCGCCCCTTGGGACATAGAAATAGGTTTTAGAATATTTAATGATATAAAAGAAAAATCTTTTAATAAAATAGGTTGGCTTCCCTCGTCTTACTCTGGTTGTACAGATATTTTTTACAATAAAAAACAAAGAAAAGAAATGTTGGATTCTGGAATGAAAGTCGCAATTCATCAATGTAAGTATAGTTGAATGAAAGTCTATTGTTTTTATGAGCCAGTAAATGTTTTTATTAATAATCAAATCTCTAGTGACGAAAGAATGATTGATTATTGGAAAAAAAGTTGGAGTTTTTACGGTTGGGAGCCTATTGTCTTATGTTTAAAAGATCTTAAAAAAGATGAGGCTTACACAAGTTTATTAGATAAAGCTTTAGCTTTTCCTACTACTAATCATTTAGAATTTGAGGTTTATTGTTATTTAAGATGGTTATGTATGATTGAAAGGGGTGGGTGGTTTTCAGATTTTGATATTATAAATTATGGGTTTAAACCAGTTGCTTATGGGAATTCTGTAGTATCAGCTGGAGAAAGCTTAGGTGGATCTGTAATTTATGGCCCTAAAAATTTTTACAAGAAAATGATAAATACGTTTTTAAAAGCAAATCCTGATTTAGAAAAAGATCACATTTCCGATATGATAATTGTAGATAATTGTTTTGTAGCTGACGCAACTTTAAAAATAGAAAAAATAAAATACGATAAAAATAGTCTTCTCCAACATTATGCTGTAGCTGAATACGGACACAAGGAACGAGTTGATGTAGTTTGTGAAGACGAAAGATTCAAGAAAATAATATGTTAAATTTAAGAGCTCAATCAAATATAGATTCTGGAGTTTTTGATTTAGACTGCTTTCAACCATTAGGTTTTCACGACAAAGAAACGGACCAAATAGGTGATGATTTTTGTTGGACAAATTATCATTTTTGTATTAAATCTAAAAAAGAGCATATTAAAAATATAACAATTCATTTTTTTAATATTTTCGAGGCAAAAAATATTTTCATATCTACATTTAAACAAAATAAATCTTTATCATTAAAAAGGGGGGAAAGCGTTCTTTATATACCCATAGTAAAGTTAGAAAATATAAATATTTTCATTGATCCATGTGAAAAAATGGGCGTAGACCCTAGAAAAAATATGGGTTGTATTGTTAAGAGGGTGTTTTTTAGTGATGGTGAAGATAGGCTCATTTCTTTTATCGATACTGATGAAATTCCGCAATTTAAAAGAAAAACAAATGTCAATATAGAAAACTATCTTAATTCTTCTTACGAAAATCAAGATTACAAAGTTAAATTTTTAGATATTAAAAAAGCAAAAAATGAACTGGTTTTTAATCCATGCCTCTTTGAAAAGAAGAAAAATAAATATTTATCTTGTAGAGTAGATGCAACTACTCCTAATAAATCTACATTTAGTTATGTAAAATTATTTAAATATCCCTCTTTAGAAGAAGTTAAAATAAATCTGGAGCCTGAATATAAAAACGAAAGCATTCAAGACTGTAAATTTTTCGAATACAAAAACGAATTAATTTTAAAGTGTGTTTCTGGCGTTAGTTTTAGTGATAATTATTTTCATGAAAAATGGATAGTTTTGGATGACGACTTTAATCAAAAAAATGTTATTCATCCTGTTTATGGGGGGAATGGAGCTTCTTATCACCTAAATACATGCGATGAAAAAAATTGGACGATGTTTGAGTTAGATTCGAAGCTTTATTTTATACACAAATTTCATCCTCACACCGTTGTAGAAACTAATTTGACTGGAGGCGTAATCTCTGAATACATTACTCATGAAAATGATAGTTTTTTATGGAGTTATGGAGAAATAAGGCTTTCAACTAATCCTGTAAGAGTAGGCGATTGCTTTTTTTCTTTTTTTCATAGCCACATCTTTGTCGAAAAGCAAAGAGTCTATTTTGTGGGTTGGTATAAATTTCAGGCCAAACCCCCATTTAAAATTGTAGAAGTCTCTAAAACACCTGTTATAAGAGCTAACAATAGTAGGTCGAACTTTAAAAAAGAAATCAACGAATACAATCCTCTTTGCGTTTTTCCATTGGGTGTTATTTTAGATAATAATAAAATCACCATGAGTGCTGGTATAAACGATCAAGAGTGTGCTATTTTTGAATTTGATAATCTATTATGAAAACTCTTTTGCTAAATTATACAGACAGTAAGTGTAAAAAATATCAGATTTATCAAAGTCTAATTTCAGAAAAACATAGATTTTAAATTGAAAAGTTTAATTTTATCAAGTCTTTATAATTTTACTTCTGGCTATAAAGTTATTTTAGATTGTCTTTTAAATGATTGTTTCAACGACCACATTCTAAATAAAAAAACTTACGCAGAAGTAGGCGAAGAATACGAAAAGTATTTTGAAGACTTGCCCCCTTATAAGGATTGCCTCGAACTAATACTTTCGCCGCCTTGCAATGGTTTAAACGAAGGCAATTTCTTTTACAGACTAGCTCCTAATAAAAACCGCATCATTTTTACAATGTGGGAAAGTACTCGCATCTATGATATATTTATTGAAATAGCCAATCAACAAAGAGCCATCATTGTGCCTAATCAATGGAATAAAGATAATTTTATACGTCAGGGAGTAACAGTTCCTATTTATGTCATGCCTTTGTTTGTGGATGATTATTTTAATTATTCAGAGCCCAAAGATAAAGACTGTTTTGTTTTTGGCACAGCGAACGGAGACGAAAGAAAAAGGATAGAGGACGTTTGCAAATGTTTTATTAAAGCTTTTCCAAAGCAAAAAAACGTAAAGCTCAACGTGAAAGTTTCCAGCTTAGACGACACCCAATGTAAATTCACAGACTCTAGAATTAATTTTATTAAAAAAGACTACTCTCTTGAATCTTTAAAAGAATGGTATTATTGTAATGACGTTTTTGTTTCTTGCGTTGCAGCGGAGGGCTGGGGGCTTATGCAGCACGAAAGCATGGCGTGTGGAAGGCCAGTAATCGCAGCTAATTATGCTGGTTTATCGGAGTTTATGACTAAAGATAACTCTTTTCCTGTTGATTTCTCAGAAGTCCCAAGTAAAGGTTATTGGAAAAATCCCGGTGGGAAATGGTCGAAATATGATGAGGAGCATATGATAGAAACCATGCGTTATTGTTATAATAATCCAGAAAAAGTAAAGCGAAAAGGAGTTTTAGCTAGTTCCGATGCTTTAAAGTTATCTAAATTAAATTTTATAAAAAATATTAGAAAAACCATTAGCATTTATCAATAATACTTTAGAAGACAAACAAGGTCTAATTTAAAAAGTATATATATTATGGAATCAGCAAATGTAACATTCACAACAAACGAAGCAAAAGTCCTTATTCAGTTAATTGACATCGCTGTTAAAGCTCAAGGTCTAGCTGCGGCTGAAGCGGGGCTAGTTTTAACCAGAAAAGTACAAGATGCTTTTTCTGAAAGCGGAGCGGAAGTCCCAACTCTTGATCAAGGTCAGCCCGTTGAGTCACAACAGCAAGAACCCGCTCAGAATGTTGTCCAAGTCGATCCGGTGGGCAACGTAGGCACCTCAGGTAACGTAGGAAACACGGGGAGCGCAGGATCTGGGGGAAGTATCTAATTTTTTAAAAAAAACTATTAAAGCAAAAGGCGGTTTCTTATGAGATCGCCTTTTTCTATATATATAGTGTAATTTAAAATAAATAATTATGGCTCAAAGATTCGGTGGAAAAATAGTTACTGATGGTTTAGTATTATGTTTAGATGCACATGATGCTAAGTCGTATGCTGGTGAACCTGTTACTAATTTAGTAACTTCTTCAGCCGTAGATTTTTCTGTCAGGTCTACTTACAGTGGTAATACATTTTCTCAAGTAGCAGATAGTGAATCTCCTAGCGGTTACGCTTGTGAAATGTCATATACTGGCACAGTAAATAGTTCATCCAGAAGTAAATTTGGCGCTGCAACTAATATACCTACTAGCGGTACTGGGTTTGTTTCTATATGGGCTAAACGTTCTGCTGGGCCATCTACTACTATGAGACCTTCTATTTATACCGGAGCTTATTGGTATATATTAGAGCCTTTAGATGGTGGCAGTAGTTATCTTACTGGAGAGTACAGACCTTTTGGTAAAGCAGTGAGTTTTGGGACCGCTAGCGGAGGTCCTAATCCGGGGTTCAGTATGACTCATGGTGGCGGTTCTACAGAAAACGATAAAACTAGATGGATTAAGCCACAAGTTACGACTTTAAGTTATAATACTCCTTTTGCTAATCTTTCTCGTTCCGCTACTAACGGTTGGGTAGATAGATCGGGTAATAGTAATAGCGGCACATTAGTAAATGGAGCCGATACGGGGATATCTCATTATAGAGAGGGGGAAGTAATAATGCCTGTAAGTGCTAGTTATTTAGATTTTGATGGGAGTGATGATTATATCACTATTTCTTCACTGTTAAATCAGGAGACTATAAATGGATCAACTACCAAAACTATCATTTTATGGTTAAAAGCTGATAGTTATGGGGCAAGGATGGCATTTTCGACAGGGCAAGATGGTAATAATAGAATTTATTATTGGACACAATACAGTTTAAATACTTGGCGAATTGGTAACTATACTAGTACATCAGGTCATTCGACTTTGCCATCAGCTGGAACATGGTTTTGTACTGCTATAGTCATAAATGGGCTTAGTGTTACAGGATACCTCAACGGTACTCAAGATTATACAGGAGCTTACTCTGCTTTTACAACTCATGAGTACGCTGTATTAGGTAGGCATGGCACCGGCTCTTATTATTATGATGGGAAAATAGGTAAAGTATTAGTTTATAATAAGGCGTTATCAGCCGCAGAAGTATTAAATAATTACAACACAGCAAAACCAAGATTCGGATTATGATAAAAGGTGGGCCAAAAATAATAAATGATAGTCTAGTAGCATGTTTAGATGCACATGATGCTGATTCGTATGCTGGTGAGCCAACCACTAACCTAATCTCTAACGGGGGCTTTGAAAATAACACTACTTCAGGTTGGTCATTTGACCCAAAAACAACCGGATCTTTCTCTGTTACTTCTGATGACAAAAAAAGCGGTTTATATTCGGCAAAATTAACTAATTCTACTTCTAGTGCGATAGCTTTATGGAAAAGTATAAGTATAACTTCAGGTCAACAGTATACCATTTCTGCGTGGATAAAAAATGTTAGTTGTCCTACTACTCCTTATTTTTCTGTTAGCTCTGGAGGCACTTTTAATGGCACCTCAAGCGGAAGCTCGACAACTGGAGTAACAGCAGGAAGTGATTGGGTATACATATCAAAAACATTTACAGCTACAAATACTCAAACAACTAACCCTTATATAAGGACATCATATTCCTCTACTCAAGGGTATTTTTTAGTAGACGATTTCCAAATTGAAAACAAAACATACTCGACACCTTTCGCAAACACAACTAGGTCAACCACGGATGGCTGGAAAGATTTAAGTACAAATGACCACGATGGCTCTTTGCTAAATGGAACTGTCACGGGAGCAACTCATTACAGGGATGGTCAAGTAATAATGCCTATTGCTAACAGTTATTTAGATTTTGATGGCAGCGACGATCATGTAAAGATAGATCATTCCACACAATTAAATAATGCAAAAACTTGGGAAATATGGATAAACATAGATTCTTTTCCTGCTTCAAGTACATACGCCTCTGTTTTTCAAAAAAGTGCGAATTGGAATAATTTTGGCGGTATATTATTAAGTATGATTTATGGTCATTTAAGATTTTCTTACGGAGGTTACTGGGCGGATGTATCTATAGAACAGCTCAGTAACATGAGTACAGGTACATGGTACCAAGTCGTTGGGACAGGTGAATTTTTGGGGGCAGGATTAGGGGTATTAATGAAAGGGTACTTGAATGGTGTTTATAAAAACAGCTTAACACGTACCGAAGCTTTCGTTCCGACAAACACACGCGCTCTTTATCTTGGGGATGGCAACGGTGGTACCATGAATGGCAAAATAGGTTTATTTAGAGTTTACGAGGATACATTGACAGCCGCAGAAATATTAAGCAATTACAACGCAACAAAAAATAGATTTACATAATTATGAGTTTTCACAACAGAAGATGGATATTTTTAGATTCTGAAAATATATCAGGAGTTAATTTTAACCAAGTGCAAGAAACAAGCGCCGAAACAGTTCGTTATTCGGTGGATAGCGGAACGTTTTTCGTTAAGTATAATGTCGTCGAATATCCCGTTGATCCAACTGGCGCTAATGTAGACGCCAGCGGTAACACTTGGCAATTTTATTATAACACAGGAGTAGAACCCCCTGTTATTACAGGGTCAGGAGAACTTTACCCTTCAGGTTATGAAGCTGGCAGACCTGACTGTTATGACTTAGCAGAAGAAATTAGCGGTAAAATCGAATGGCACCATGAAGAAATGCTGGATTATTTATCAACACCAGAGTGGACACCAACAGGAATAATGTAATATGTCATATCATAATAACCCAAGAATAGTTACTGATGGTTTAACATTGTGCTTAGATGCTAATGCTAAAAGGTCGTATCCGGGCACTGGTACTACTTGGTATGATTTGACAGCAAACCAGCAAAACGGATCACTTAGTGCGCCCACTTTTAATTCTGCCGGTTATTTTGATTTTGATGGTACAGATGACGTAGTAGGGCCAAGCACCTTTGACTACGATGATAGTGGGGGCGCTTTTACTGTGTGCGCTTGGGTAAACCCTGATTCCCTTAGTAATGCTAATAGTTATTCTGCGATTATCAATAGATCAGATAATAGTAATCATATTTTTTCTCTTTATATGAATAAGAGTGCGGCTTCTTCTAATGTAGGAGACATGAGTGCTTGGATTTTTGATGACGGAGGGACTCTTAGGCAAAATAGCGCATCTGGGAATTGTATTCTTAATGTTAGTGAGTGGAACTTTTGCGTGTGGAGGTGGCAAGATAACTTTGGGTTTACTTTTGATCTATTTAACTCTGACGGTCAAGTTACTCAAACCGCATCAAGTTCCTATGTCTCTAGAAAAGATTCTACCAGTCAATTTACAATAGGAAGATGGAGGGGTGGTAATTTTTATTTAAATGGCCAAATGGGTTGCATAAACTTGTACAATAGAAAATTATCTAATGCTGAAGTTCTTCAAAACTACAACTCAATGAAATCTCGATTCGGATTATAATTATGCAATACGGACCTAAAATAGTAAATGATGGATTAGTCTTTTTTGTAGATGGTACTCAAAATTATACGGGCGACGATGCGGTTAAAACTCCTAACGATATACCTAATTGCTGTTTGTGGTTGGATGCTGACGATGCCACCTCGGTTGTAACCTCAGGATCAGATGTAACACAATGGTCTGATAAAAGTGGTAACGGTAATCATGCTACAGTGTATAGCACTGATTACCCTCAATACAGCTCGTCTTACACCGTTAACGGCAGGAGAGCGATAAACTTTGTAGCGACAAGTAATACTGCCGGAGACACCCTAAAAGGGGCTTTTACAACTTCTGGTAGCAATCAGCCGGGGCAAAGCGGAGGTAACACTAGGTTCATCGTTTGCAAGCAGCATTATTTTGTAAGTACTGAATCTGATGCAGTTTTTGAAATGGCTCAAGGAGCTTATGTGTCTGCAAGCGTTGGCAACAGGAGCATGGTTAATTTTGAAGGCTCAGCTTATCAGGGTAACGATAGAGTGAGATTTTATAATCAGAGCACTTCATCTTACGCTCAGCTAAGAGGAGAAGGGAATTTAGTTATACTTAGTGATAGGGTTTCTAGCAGCTCCAGCATTCAACAAGCTTTTCTTAACGGGTATAGGTGGGGTAGTAATACCGCAACAAATTATACATTTACTCATTATTGCATTGGCGATGATATGACTGGCGGTGACAGATTTAATGGGTATGTTTGTGAGGTGATAATTTTCAATAGAGTATTAACTGATTCTGAAAGGCTGCAAATAGAATTTTATTTAGCTAAAAAGTGGGATATAGCTTTTTGCTCTTTAGCTCCTAGCTTAACATCCCAAAGGCAATTAAAAGACTTAACAGCCAGCGCCTCTGTAGATAACTCTAGTTCATCTTACAATTATTACAACCCCGGCATAATGCCAAGTAGAGGTATTTTTTACCAAAAAGAAAGTGCTAGAAGAATTGAATTCAACGGAACTTCTGATGTGCAAAATTTAGCTGGATCAGGCACTTCAGGTGAGTTAACTATAGAATGGGCGGCTAATTGCAATTCTCATTTAGATAATGGGACTAATTACGAAATTTTTTCAAACGAATCTTATCAAAACTATGGTATTTGTATAAGGTACGATGGGGCGACTTGGAGACCTCTTGTTAGATTCAGTCACGGTGGCTCTAATTCTAGTTTGCTTGTTAATACAAACGACATCGCTTATGCTGGAGAATGGGCTCATTGGACAGTAACATTGTCTGGGTCTAATTGTAAAATTTACAAAGATGGAACTTCAGTACAAACTAGTAGTAGTTTTTCAGCTCCGTCTACGTCTTCCAACCCTACTGGCTCTCCATTTGGAGATAATAGTCAAAGTTTTAATGGTGAAATTGCTTTTGTAAAAGCATACAATAAAGCTTTAAGCGCAGATGAAATAGCTCAAAATTATAACGCCTCGAAAAGCAGAATAACAGCTATACCTAAAATACCAAAGCCAAGAGATATTCAACGTTATTATGATATGGATATGTTTGGCCGTAATGCTAGTACTACTTATTGGTACGACTTAAGTTATAATAATGTTAATAGTACTCCCGCTACAACTGGCGCAACATTAGTCGGCCCCACTTATTACGGAGCATCAAATTTATATCCTAAATATTATGATTTAGACGGTACTGACGATAGGTTTACGATCAACAGCTATACTTTCGGCAATGGTAACTGGTGTTTTTCAGTTTGGGTTAATGCGGACTCTTTTAATGATGTAACAATACTTTCTAACTCAAGCGGCGGCCCTGTTACAAATGCATTTGGTTTCGACATAGATGGAAGTGATTGGAAGATGGGTTATTGGAATTATGGTTATGCTAACAACGGTGCTGGTCCGGGTGGTTCATGGTACTATAATCAAGCTAATACCACTGTATCAACTAAAAATTGGTACATGTTAACTTGGGTTAATTACAGCGATGAAACGATGAAGATGTATTTAAACGGAGTCGCAGATTCTTCCGCTTTTTACTCTAAGACAACTAACGGAGGTCCTTGTAATATGATTGGATCTCGCTGGAATGGGTCTTATTTTAACGGTAAAATGGCAAACTTTCAAATATGGGATGTAGCATTAACGGATGCTGAAATTCTACAAAACTTTAATTATTTTAAAAATAGATTTGGATATTAATTATGGCAATAACAAGAGGACCAAATATAGTTAGAGATGGATTGGTTTTGTGTTTAGATGCAAAAGATCCAAACTCATATCCGGGTAGCGGAAGCACATGGTATGATTTAACGCCAAATCAGCAAAACGGATCACTTAGTGGGGTTACTTTTAATTCTGCCGGTTATTTTGATTTTGATGGTACAGATGACGTAGTAGGGCCAAGCACCTTTGACTATGATGATAGTGGGGGCGCTTTTACTGTATGCGCTTGGGTTAACCCAGATACATTTACAAACAGTAATCCTTATTTAGCAATCATAAATAGAAGTGATAGCAGTAACCATATATTTAGTGTTTTCATAGAATCCAGCACCGGTAGTGGTACAACAGGTGAAATGTCCGCTTGGTTTTTTAATACCGGAGGTGGAAGTTCACAGCACAAATCTAATGGCAACTGTGTGCTAAATTTAAATGAATGGAATTTTTGTGTTTGGAGGTTTATAGATTCAGGTGGTTATACTTTTGATCTTAACAACTCAGATGGTTCAGTGAGCTATAATGATACTAGTACAGCCTCAATAAGGAAAGATTCCACTAGTCAGTATACAATAGGAAGATGGAGGGGTGGTGCTTATCACTTTAATGGACAAATGGGTTGCGTAAACTTATACAATAGAAAATTATCTAATACTGAAGTTCTTCAAAACTACAACTCATTCAAATCTAGATTCGGGTTATAAGGAGTAAATATGGCATCAAAATTAGGACCAAAAATAATAAATAATGGATTAGTGGTATCTTTAGACGCAGCTGATGTTAAATCGTATGCTGGTGAGCCAACCACTAACCTAATCTCTAACGGGGGTTTTGAAAACAACACTACTTCAGGTTGGTCATTTGACCCAAAAACAACCGGATCTTTCTCTGTTACTTCTGATGACAAAAAAAGCGGTTTATATTCGGCAAAATTAACTAATTCTACTTCTAGTGCGATAGCTTTATGGAAAAGTATAAGTATAACTTCAGGTCAACAGTATACCATTTCTGCGTGGATAAAAAATGTTAGTTGTCCTACTACTCCTTATTTTTCTGTTAGCTCTGGAGGCACTTTTAATGGCACCTCAAGCGGAAGCTCGACAACTGGAGTAACAGCAGGAAGTGATTGGGTATACATATCAAAAACATTTACAGCTACAAATACTCAAACAACTAACCCTTATATAAGGACATCATATTCCTCTACTCAAGGGTATTTTTTAGTAGACGATTTCCAAATTGAAAACAAAACATACTCGACACCTTTCGCAAACACAACTAGGTCAACCACGGATGGCTGGAAAGATTTAAGTACAAATGATCACGATGGCTCTTTAATAAATGGAACCGGCACAGGCACAACTCATTACAGGGACGGTCAAGTTATAATGCCTTTAACTAGCGCATATTTAGAGTTTGATGGTACAGATAATTATGTATCTACATCGTTTGGTAACGGTCATAACCCCGCAACTAACCCTATAAGTTATACTGTATGGGTTAAAACTCATACTAATAGTGGTAATAAAATGTTTTTAGTACAAAGTGATTGGGGTGGGAATCATAGAGCTTATTTTGGAACTATCGGTGGTGTGTGTGGTATGGGTATTCAATCGTCAGGATGGTCGAGTAGCGATGGAGGTGATACAATAACAACTAATACATGGAATCATATGTGTATAGTGTTCGAAGGCTCAACATGTAAATGGTATCGTAACGGTAATTTAATGTTTTCTAAATCTTATACGTCTTTCACTTTTAGGCAAAATTTATCAATTGGAGCAGGAAGACCTTACAGCAATAGCTATGACTGGAATGGAGAGATCGCTCAAGTTTTAGTTAATAACAAATCATTAACAGCCGCAGAAGTATTAAATAATTACAACACAACTAAATCCCGCTTTTCTTAATTTATGTATGAATATAAATGTCAATTAATTAGGGTGGTAGATGGAGATACTATTGATGTGTTAATAGATGTTGGTTTTTCTACTTATAAAAAAGAAAGGATTAGGCTTTACGGTATAAATACACCAGAATGCAGAACAAGAAATAAAGCAGAAAAAATATTAGGGTTTGCTGCTAAAGCTCGCCTTAAAGAGATACTGAAAGAATTTGGCAAAAACTTCATAGTTAAAACTGAAATTGACAAAAAAGGAAAGTATGGACGTATCTTAGGTCAGCTGTACGATTTAGAAATGCAAAACTGCGCTAACGATATGATGGTAGCAGAAGGTCACGCTGAAGAGTACTACGGCGGGGCCAGATAGTTTTAATTTTTCTTCTTATGATAAAGAAGTGTAATAATTTATATGGCTTCTCTACTGACTGAAACTCAAAAAACTAAATTTACTAAAGGTTTAGATGACTTGTTCGATACGTTCAAGCAAGAAATTACTGTACACAAAGAAGCTCAAATCCAGCTTGTTAATATAAACCAACCTAGAATGTATGGTTATAATGAAAGAGTAGATCTTTCAAACCTTACTTTCGAGCCAATTTCTGCGAACTTTTTTGCTTTAGTCAATTACCAAAGAGACCAAAAACAAGACAGGTTAAAAGGGGTTAGTAATTTTATAACCAAAGGGGAAGTCTCTATTAAGGTTAAAGCCGATGCTAAAAACTACATAGATAATAACGGTAATACTTTAAATATAACAATTAACAACACCTTATACGAGGTGATTAGTTCAGAATCCGTCAGAAGGTTTATTAGCCCAGATTATTATACTTACTTTTTGGAGAGATCTAGATGAACATTAAAGTACAAAAAATTCAATTCAAAGGAGACCCTCTTGACGATTTATGGAAGAAGAAAAGCTTTCAAGCTCTAATGACTTTGAAAGTTAGAGAGGTATTTGAATCTAACAAAGAAGACTTGATAGATGATTTTGAGCAACACCCAATTAGTCAAGAAATAGAAAACCCCTCGAAAGGTAATATATCAGGGACTTTATCTAGTTATTTTGATTACGACGGTAAAAAACCAGACTTGTTTGGTTTCGTAGGTTTCTACTCTGGCGCAAGCCCAATCGCAGATGTAGCTAACTTTTTACAAAAAAATATAAATATTTCAGGGGTTAGGTTTATTAGAAAGTATGGAAAGAGACCTCCTAGAATAGATTTAACTTTTAAAATGCCTAGTATTTATGATTTTTCTCAAATAGCCAAAGACCACACGGACCCTATAGTAACTACAAATTGGGTTAAAGCTATGGAGACAGGGCTAAGAGGCTTCCAATACTATAAAGTGCTAGATGGTAAAGGAAGGTCTAAAAGAGCTGTTCAGTATGAGAATAAGCTAAGAAATGGAAAATTTAAACCCAAAAAGTACATGTCTAATCTATTAAAAAACTTTAAAAGAAAGACGATGCTTAATCCAATCTTATGATATCAAATTTTCAAAACGTTATTACTAGTAGCTTTTTAATGTATATTGATCATACTGTATGTAAAAGAGGTCAAGCTACTTCTGATATTACTTCTTTATTTTACCCCGTGACTGGGGTTTATAAGAATTACCATACTTACGCAGCTCCGTTTAAGCAGATAGTTAGTGATGCCTCTTTGCCAACTCCATCTCAAATGACAGGGGTTTACGTAGATGGGTCGTTTGTTGTTCCGGGGCAAAATAATTTAGTAGCAATCAATCATTACGATGGGCAAGCTATATTTTCAACAGATCAAAGTTCTTCTGTCATAAGCGGAGATTACGCTGTTAAAGATTACAATGTGTATTTAACAGATAAGCCAGAAGATAAAATTTTATTTTATACTAAAATAGAGAATAAGTCTAGGATAACTCAAACGACTAGGGGGCTGCAGGTTAATGAAATTACTTTTCCTGCTATTTTCTTATCTTCGAGTAGCACAAGGAATGATCCTTTTTCTTTTGGAGGCACGGACATGACTAATGTTTCTTTTAGGGCTATAGTAATGTCTGATTCTCAATTTTCTTTAGATGCTGCTTGCGGTATTTTAAGAGACTCGAATCATAGTTTTTTTAAGTTAGTGGATAACAGTGCGTTAAATCTTAACGCAATGAGTGCATATACTGGAACTCAATTTAACTACACAGGTGTAGCTACAGGAGATCCAGTTTATATAGCGGATGTGGTCTCAGCAAAAATATCAAGAGGAATGGGGCAAGACTACGAAGATCTCAATCCAGATGTGTTTTCTGCGATTGTAGATTTTGAACTAGAAGTGGTTAGAAGTCCTCATACGGATGGGATACCGTTATAAAAAAATTCCAATATATTAAAAAAATGTGTAAATAGCAATAGAACTACATAAGGAAGCATATGCCAAGAAATCGAGTAATTTATCAAAGCGAGGCTTTATATATCGCACCTACAGGTCTTACTGATGCAAGTAATGCAAGTGACACCTCTTTGCGAAGAATTCAAAGCTGTAACTATAACTTTAGTGTTGACCGTCAAGACATTAATCAATATGGAGAATTAAACGGGATCGACAGGCTTATTATTAACGAGCCAACGGTAACCTCTGATATTTCTTATTATTTTGAACCTATTGGGTTTAACGAGTCTCACATGGGTTTTAGAGTGGATGCTTCTACTGGAACAGATTCAGAAGCAAAGCACATGTTGGACAATATTATTAGAGATCCTGACGGTACTGGTGTCAAAAATCTTTTTATTGTTACTGCTGATCCCGGTGTTGATGCTAATGATACTGGCAAAATGGCTATTCCCACAAATTACGATGGAATTATTGGTCTTGGAAATGCGACTGTTACTTCTTGGAGTTTAGAAGCTTCAGTTGGGTCTATTCCTACCGTATCTTGCTCTTTCGAGGCTCAAAATATTTTATTTACAGGAGGAATTAGTGCGCCTATAATTCGAAACCCAGCCTTGAAAGATGGTTCTCCTGTTACTGCCTCTTCTGAGGTAACATTACCATCAGGAGCTGGTGAGTTTAATTCTACTAATGAAGTTTCCGCTGTAAGGCCCGGAGATATTACTTTTGCGATGGTTCCTGATGCAGGAACAGCTGATGCTGACGTAGATACGCCAGCTTTAGGTTTAGACGAAAGCGACCTTAAGATTCAAAGTGTTAGTGTCTCTATGCAGATCTCAAGAGAGCCGATCAGAAAGCTTGGTAAATTATTCGCTTTTGCAAGAGAGATATCCTTCCCTATTACTTGTTCAATGTCTGTAAATGCTTTAGTTGGTGATTTAGATTCGAAATCTTTGCATTCTCTACTAGCTGATTGTGGGGATCATAAAAAATACACTTGCTATTTAAAGTTAATTGGTCAACAAGGCGACGCTTGCGTTGCTAAGACTTCTTATATATCTCTTAAAGGAGCTAAACTAGATAGTCAAAATATTACGTCCTCAATAGGGCCTAATAAATCAGTCAGTTTAGAGCTTTCAGCTCAGATTGGTAAGAATTCAGGCCTGCACTTTACTAATTCAAGTACTACTCCTTAATAAAGATAAAATCTTTAAAATTCAACCCCCGGTTAACCTCCGGGGGTTTTTTTGTATTTTTAAGCTTTATTTATTATAATAGTAAAAGGACCATGGATAATCATAAAGTCAAAGAATATATAGAATTTCAAATAAGCAGAAGCGTAGTATCTCTTTATAAAAAATATTTTGAACTAATTGAAGACTTACATCAGGATCATAAAAAATTACTAAAAAAAGTTGAGAATCGAACGTCTAGTGAGTTTACTGAAAACATAGATTATTTTGATGAGAACAAGTATAACTATATTAGGAAAAAGATTTTAGATTCAGGCAATGATGCTATAAGATCCATAGAGAGCTCATTTAAATCTATAGAAATAAAAATCAAGTAATATGAAAAAAAAATGGTTATACACTTTTGAGGTGGAAGAAGTTCAAAAAGTCAAAGAAACAGAAAAGAAAAAAGATGAATCTGGCCAAGAAGTAGAGGTAACAAGAGAAGTGGAAAAGCCAGTAAAAAAGATTTTTAAAATTTTAAATCCAACCAGAAAGCTTCAAGACGAATCTTCCATATTCTATTCTGTCAAGGTTTCAGAAGGTATTAAAATGGGATTGGTAACTAGACCTTACCTAATGAGAAAGTTCCAAAAAGAAGGATTACTCCCTTCAGATGAGGAGAAAGAAAGTCATTCTCAAAATTATACTAAAGCAGTGCAAATAGAAGTGGAACTAGAAAGTTTAAAAAGTAAAGATTTAGACGAATCAGAAAAAGAGATTAAAATCAAAAACTTAACTGAGGAATATGAAAACTTACGGAATAAGATTTTTGAATTCGAAAACATTAACAACTCTCTTTTCGAAAATACTGCAGAAAAAAGAGCTTCAGATTTAAGTAGTTTATGGAGCATTTTATTTCTGCTTTATTTCGGTGAAGATGGTAATGAAAGTTGTGTTTTTGGAGAAGGAGACTTTGAGCAAAAGAATCAAAGAATGGGTGAAGTAGAAGAGTCTGAAAATCAAACCCTTTTCAAAGCTGTGGAGAAAGCCGCTTTCGTCTTGGGTCAAGTAGGCTCTGGAGTTAAAATAGAAGATTTACAGGAGTAATGTGGCTGAATTTTCTGAAAAAATAAGTTTTTTAAGATATTTATATCGAGAGATTTGCCTAGGCTTTTCTGAGTTTAAACACTTGGAAAAGCCTATTTTCATTAAGCATTTAACAGAGCTAGAAGTAGGAGAGATCCAAAAACGTAGGGAGGATTACGTAAAAGAAGCTAAAGAAAAAGGTTTAGAGTTTCAAGAAGACAAGCTGATATTTTTAACCAATAATAATCTATGGGAAAGATCTAAAGATATAGAAATAGAAAACTTAGAAAAAGAAATATCTAATTTACACCAAGTAGGCAAAAACTTATTCATTAAAAGGCAAGTCTTTCAAAACAAGCAAAGTATTAAAAAGTCAGAAAAAAGACTCCTAGAGTTAAACGAAGAGAAAACAGAAGCTTTGGGTTATTGCGTGGAAGATTACTTAGCTAAAAAAATCAATGAAAATTACATGTTTTCAGCTTTGTATAAAAACGAAAATTGTACTAAAAAATACTTCACAGAAGAAAGTTTCGATAAATTAGATGCTTTAGAGTTCTCTGATTTAATGTACGTAATAAATTCTTTTTATGAAAAATTTTCTCACGAACAAATAAAAAGACTAGCCGCATGCTCTTTCGCAATGAACACGTATCAAGTCTGCAATGAAAATGCGTACTATTTTTATGGTAAATTTGCTAAGGATTTAACTTCTTATCAAATAAATTTATTTAGTTTATGTAAGTACTTTAAAGGTTTGATATCTCACGCAGAAGGAAACTCTCCTCCCCCCGATGTTGCGGAAGATCCTGATAAGATGATAGAATGGTACGATACTATAGTCTCTAACGCTTCGAATAAAGAACAAGACAAAGACTCTTTAGGAGTTGGTCACGTAGGGGCAAATAAGGAAGAGTTGCAGAAAATGGCTGGGGGAGGAGCCGTGAGTATAGGAGAAATAGCAAAGAAAAAAGGTGGATCGTTGACTAAAGAAGATTTTATGAAAATGCACGGAATATAGTGTAATACAATAAGGAAAAAGGTCCACTAATGGCAAACAGCGTAACTATACCAATTATTGTTCAAAATCAACAGGCTTTAAGGTCTGTTAAGCAGGTTAAAACCGCAATTCAAGGAGTAAGCCAACCTCTTGGAAGAATCTCTGGTGATGCAGCAGAATTCTCCAAGTCTCTACAGGCTGCTGCCGCTAGGGTTACTGCTTTCGGTGCTATCGCTGGTGTTCTTACGGGTATTAGCAGGGGTATTTCTGGAGCGGCTAAAGCTACAATTTCCTTAAATAAAGAGTTAATTGAATTAAATTCCTTTTTAGGAGCCTCTAGATCTCAATTAACAAAATTTGGGGACGGCTTATTTACTATAGCTCGAAAAACAGCTAGTGACTTTAAGGTGGTATCAGAAGCTGCTAAAGAATTTGCTCGCCAAGGTTTATCGTTAGAAGAGACCTTAAAAAGAACAGAATCAGCGCTAGTCCTTAGTAGAATATCTGGATTAGGATTTGCAGAGTCAGTAACTTCTATAACTACAGCTTTAAATAGTTTCAATAAAGCCGCTCTATCCGCTGAAACAATAACAAATAAATTAGTTGCTGTTGATGTTAAGTTCGCTGTAAGCGCTAAAGACTTGTCTCAAGCAATTAGTCGTGTAGGTAGCTCTGCTGAAGAAGCTGGTATAAATTTTGACCAGTTAAATGCAGGAGTTACAGCAGTGCAGCAAATTACGGGTCGTGGTGGTGCTGTTATTGGTAACTCATTAAAGACAATTTTTACTAGGGTTCAAAGGCCAGAAGTTTTAAGACAGCTCCAAGAATTAGGCGTTGCTGTTAGAGATCAAAACGGAGCTCTTTTAGATGCTATTACTATATTCCAAAATTATGGTAGAGTAAGAGAAAATTTAAATCAAGTAGAGAAGGCTTCGACTGACGAGTTGCTGGGTGGTGTTTTCCAGATTAACCAATTAAAAGCTTTAACAAGAGATTTAACTAGCGCTAACAGCATCTATACTAGAGCCCTTTCTGCATCTATAAATGCTACTGATGAAGCTACTAAGAAAAACGAACAATTAAATCAAAGTTATTCCGCTTCGTTTTCTCAACTTTTAACTAACTCAACTCAAGTAGGGGCTCAGTTAGGAGATAATTTATTTGGACCACTTTTTAAGAGCGCTCCTCAAACAATAAATGGAATATTAGGTTTTATATCTGGACAAGATTTTACGGGATCTTTTGGTAAAGCTGGGGAGGAAGCTGGGAAAAGTTTCGCTTCTAGTGCTATAAGTATAATTACTAAAAGTATTGGGGATGCATTAGGTGCTTTTGCTTTGCCTGTCGGATCGTTGCTAGCTGGAGCATTAGCCGTTAGACTAGGGGGTTTTGGAAAAACAGCTATATCAAGCGGTTTAAAAGATTTAGTCGGGGGGTTTTCTGGCATCGGGGGTAAAGCAAGTGGTTATATTCCTGCGTTCGCAAAAGAAGAGTCTAGAGCAAGAAGCTTAGGGGCTATAAATCCAAAAGCAGGCGTAATTCAGGCTAACATAGGAGGTAAAAAAGGCCCGGTTATAGTCAACAATCAAGAAAGTATTTTTAATGTTCGTGGTCAAACAGCAATAATTCCTAAATATAGACCTTTAAGCTCTATTCCTTCATTTGCTACTGGAAATAACCCTATAGCTACTCAGGGTAATGCTGCGTTGGGGCCATCTATGGTTCCCGGTGCCACTGTAGGTACTCAGGGTGATGTTGCGATTGGGAAAAGTGTGAATACGGCTATTGTAAGCTCGCTAGTGCTTCCCGGTATATTAACAGCGACTTCAGGTTTAGCAAGGTCAGGTAAGATAAGTGGAAATTCAGCTGAATATACAAATATAGGAGCTGGGTTACTTACTACTATTTTAGCTGGAATCACTACCGCTATGAGCACTAAAGGTTTGTCTACAAGAGCTAGACTAGCAACTGCAGCAGTAGCAACCGCAGTGCCGATAGCTCAAACGGCGTCAAGCGCTTTTGGACTTGGGGATTTACAAAAATCTATTGACGTAGAAAAGCTAAAACAGCAATCAGACAAAATAGATCAGGCTTTTAGTAAAAACGTAGGTAAGATTCAAGAGCTAACACAGACTTTGGGAAAACTAGATTCTGCATACAAAGATCCATCAACATCACCTAACGCAATTGTAAATCTAAATAAAGCAATTTCTGATATTACTAGAAATTTAGCTCAAGGATCTCCAGAGCTAGCTGTTAAGTTAGGCTCTGCAGGGACTCCTGCAGAAAAAATAAAAATAGCTGAAGATTTCGCAAGAAAACAATCAAGAGATGTAGGTTTACAAAAAAGTATTTTAAGTTTTGGAGGTTCGTCGGATATAAATACAGCAGAATTTCAAAAGTTGTTTACTGAATTTACTTCTAGTATAGCTGGGGATGCGTTTAAAAATTTATCTGTTGAAAATTTAAAAGGACAGTCTACTGAAGAATTTGCAAACACTTTATCAGAATCTTTAGATCTAAAGCCAGTGCTTGACTTTTTCTCTTCTCAAGAGGAAAATTCAGGAAAACTTTTAGGTTCTTATAAAGAATTTTTAACGAACCAAGTAGAGATAACTAAAATAACCAATAGCGCAACAGAACAAGTTATAGCAGCTACAGAAGGCGTTAGTAATATAATTAGACAGATTAGGGGTCAGAAAGAGATCAATCTTGCAAGATCTACAGCTTTCTCCAAAGGGGTATCTTCTTTAGGAAGTAATTTAGGCTCTTTAGGAGGAGGTCGCTTGGGTGGACTAGCTTTTGCAGCGGACAAGGGTATATCAGACGTAAGAATTCAACAAGAGAGAGATAAACTTTCTGCAACCGCAGCCTTTGTTTCCAGTGGCCAGACAAGTGATGATCTTAAAGCTTTAAACAATGCTATTAAAACCTCAGGTAGGGAAATTGAAAAGCAAACTGGAATTGCAAATCAGACCTTGCAGGTCCAAAAAGAAATTTCAAATGAAATTGCAAAAGCGACTTCATTTGCAGGAGGTATAGGATCAACAACCAGCGCAGGCACAAGAAACGAATCTTTTCAAGAGTTACTGAGACCATTTATTAAGGCTAGGTTGGGCGCTCAGTTTGGATCAGCTAGAACAGCAGCCTCAGGAAAAGCCGAATTTTTAGCTGCTTTAGCTCAGCAGTTTCCGGGTTCAGGGATCGGGTCGTCTATCGAAGCAGAGTCTGCAAGAAGAAATTTGCAAGGATTCAGAGCGGCAGACATTAGAAGATCTGCATTTCAAGCTACTGGCTTGGCTAGAGGATTAGGTATGGGGGGAGCTGGGTTCGGAGTGCTAAGTAATGCAAGAGGAGCCGAAACCATAGCTAGAGATCAAGTAGAGCAGCTGTTACCTACGGGAAGAACCCCTTCTATAGCTAGGAGGTTGTTAGCTAGAAATGAAGCGGAGTCTTTATCTGCGAGAAGAACAGATAGAGCTTTAAATGCTACACAAAAAACTTTAGAAGACAGAGCTACTAAAACAAGGGCGGCGGCATTAGGAAAGCCTACAGGAGAAATAGCAAAACTTTCTGAAGCAGTAAAAGAAGGGCTAGAGTCGAGTTTAAAAGGCTTAAAAATTGATTCTGCGACAATTAACGTAACCAACTTAAATCCTTCTAATGGAGCTAACAAAAGTGGTGGGTTTATTCCTTCTTTCGCCAACCCCTTAAGAGAGGCTATAGGAAGAGAAAAACAATTCGTTCCAGCCAGCTCGATAAGAGTCAATCAAAGTAATAAATTATCTAACAGAATGAACCCTATGGGTCTAGCTGTTACTAATACAATTGATGAACCAAATGGTTTAGCTAGCATTGGTTTAGCTTCAGGTGGTTTTATTCCAAATTTTGCCAGACCGTTCAGTGCTCAGCAGCAAGCCGCAGCTTACAGAAAGGCTGCTCGGAATGAGCTTTATGCATTTAACTCTTCTAATAATAAGTATTATAAAATAAATAGAGATGGAAAAATTCTTAGTAGGGCAACTAGCGTTAGAAGAATACCAGCTAACTCTCAAATTATAAATTTCAGAGACTCTAAGTATTTTAATAGATTAAAAACTGGACTACCCGACTTTAATTTAAGAAAACTTGGAGGTACTTTAAGAAACGTACCTTCCGCTAGTTTTGAAAGGTTCATGACTGGAAACTCTCCTATTTCAAAAGCCTTTAATCTCGCTGAAGAATTTCAACCTTTAGGGCCAAGGCAACCTTCTAGCTTGGTCAGGCAAATAAGCCAAATGGGTCGAGGACCCTCTCTTTTAACATACCGTCATCCTAATCCTATACTATTACCAGAATTTTTACCAAGACCTAATCCTACACCAACTCTTCCGAAACCGTCTTTCAAAACGACTCCTTCTAATTTTTATCAGAGGTTCGGGGGGGGAGCTGGACAGGCATATAAAAAAGGAATGAGTGGGCTGAGTGGATTAATGAGCGGCGCAGGCAGCTTTGTAAAAAGCAATTTAAATTTAAAAGGTCTCGGAAGACTTGGCTTAGCAGCTGATGTAGCATACGGTGGGTATAATGCGTATCAAGATCTCCAGAGGGTAAAAAGCTCAAAAAATAACGCTATAGCTTCGAATTATTCAGACATTGCGCCAGAAGCGACGAGCTTAGCGATTACTGGAGGGCTTTATTCCGCAGGGCTATTCGGCACAGGAGCGTTAGCTACAGCAGGGGCTGGCGCTGCTGCTATTCCAGCCGCAGCAGTTCTCGGATATAAACTAGGGAATGTAGTTGAAGAAAGAATGGGTATTGGAAATGCGTTTTTTGATTTGGGCTACAGAGGAGGTTATGATACTGAAGAAGGGGATGCTCTAACTAGGTCTCTAAAAGACACTTTAGGCAGAAGAAGAGAGGCTAGAGGTCCTAGGTCTCAATCCAGCATAGACAGCAGGAGGAGACAAATCGAAGCTAACTCTAGAAGAGGGTTTATAGGAAGACCTAGAGATGGTAAGGTGAGAAGAGGTAAGAGGGGTATAGCTTCTCTTGTGAGACCAGCTCCTCTTTCTCCAAGGGAGCGGCTTAAAAATCATATTGAAGATTTAGGTTATACAAGCGCTCAAGCTGAGCATTATCTACCTTACGTGATGAGACGAATGCAATTTATGCGAAGTCGTTCTAATTTTTCATCAGGTTTTATTCCTAATTTTGCAGGAGGAATAGGCGCTGAAATGATGGATATTGCTACTAGTCCTGATTATAGCGGTTTCAGGAATGCAGTCCCTGAGATGTCTAATTTTTACCCTAATATAGTTAAAAATTCCGCTGAGATTGAGGTTCCAGCTGCAGACGTTTACAGCAGGATGGGTTTTCCGGGTGCTAAACCAAAAAACCCAGCGGAACAATATGCGATTCTTAATCCGGCTCAGCAGTCTTCTTTAGGTTATGCTGCTGATGGATTTGTTCCTAATTTTGCTTCTGATGAGTTTGTGGCAACTATGGTGGCGGCTTTAGAAAAAGTCTTTTCGCCTATGGTAAATAAAATGAGTTCTACTGAGTCAACTTCTAATGTAATTAATGTAAACGATCAGAGAACTTTTGAAACTACTCCTGAAAAAGTAGACGGTGTTATGGAATTCTTAGCTCAACAATTTCCTAAAGAAATAGGTAAGCTTGGATTAAAAATATAATTAAAGGACTATGGCTTTTACTTCGGAAACAATGCTTAAATTCGGCTCTGATGCAATTGAGTTTGCAGTGGTGACCTTATTAGATTATAGCTTAGAAAATGAAAAAGCAGGCGCTTTCAACTATAGGCGTCGAGAGAACATCTCTGTTGTAGGCTTGTTTTCCAATAGAGAGTCTAGCACTCCTATCGAAGAGCACTTTAGGCAGGTAAAGCTTTTGCTAGAAAGTAATAATGAGTTTGTAGACTTAAAGATAAACGACTTGTCTTATGGTAAAGTAAGAATTTTAAGTTATAGTTTTCCTGCTTCCACAGCTTTTGACGAGAATTCAGTTAGGTTTAGTAAGTTTACTATAACGATGGAGGTTTTAAAAGACGACTCCTCCGGCAGCTTCGCAGACGCAAATTTACCCTCTTCAATTAGCTCGGTAACTGATGATTGGTATAAGCTAAAGAGCTTTCAAGAAAATATTAGTTTTAATCTTCAGGAAGATAATAATTTTTTAGTTACTCATTCTATATCTTTTGGAGTAGATAATGTAGACAAGCTTTCTTCCGCTCAAGTCTCAACTTTTGCTAACGGTATAGCAAACTCTCTATTCGCTTTGGGGTTAGACTCGTTATCTGATATTAGATCCTTATATAGTTCTACAAGTTTTCAAGTTTCTAATACAGATTACGGGTCGTCCTTAATTAATCAAACTTCTGATTTAATAAATTATAATTTTAGTTATTCTAAAAATTACAGATTGTTTTCTAACAATTCTACTAATTATACTGAGACTATTGTTCATGATTTTTCATATGGTCAGAGTGGTATTATTGAAGTAACAGAAAGAGGTAGGATAAAAGGCAAAGGGTCAGATATAGCCGCAGCAAGACAATACGCTACCGACAGGCTGGAAAGCAACTTGTCAAATGCTTATACTGCTAGATGTAACCCTTTCTTTCAACAGTTTTTTTCAACTTATTACTCTAGCTTCGACTCGGTATTGCCTAAATACAACAACTCTGACACTCTTCAGTCGAATGCTATTTCTATAAATAAAGACTTATCAGGAGTAGAAAACGAAGTAGGTTACGAAATAAAATTTACAACTAACGCTGCTTATGCAAACTCAACTAGAATACATTCTTACTCTTTAGAGCTTACAGAAAAATCTGATGGTATTGTTGACGCAGCTATTCGAGGGGAAGTCTCTTACTATACAAATAAAAATACTAGTTTTAATAAACTATCAGACTTTAAGACTCAAATAATTGACCCTTCAGATATAGCCGCTTTCAACCCTTACTATTATAAAATTAAAGACTCTACTGCTAGCCCATACTCTGGCAAAAGAAAAAATACAGATATTGAATATAAGAAGTTTGGCGCATCAATGAGTTATTCAAAAATTTATTCTGATGATAAGTCTATTAAAGACAATGACGATCTAATTACATCAATTGATATTTCGACTTCGACTGATGTTCCGGTTAATAGATTTTCTACTGTAAACGTTTTAAATAATAGCGAAAAGATTTACCAAACGAGACTGTTAACAGAAGGCAACAGGTCTATTTCTATAAACATGACAATCAATAGAGAAAAGTTGTTTTCTTTAGATGCTAATGGAGGTTTTACAGATGCTAGCGTCGGAAAAAACACAAACCCTAAAACAGTTTTTGAAAAAATAAAAATTTTATTAGATAAAAAAATGCTAGATAAGACTAGTGGTTATTTAATGGGCACGGATGATAATAGAAAACTTTTGCAAATATTTAGCGGTATTTTTTCAGAGCTAAAGTATAAAAAAGATATTACAACTTTTTTTATGGACTCTTTGAGATTATCAGTAAATAATTCATATAACTTATCAGTAAACTCGAATTTTAAATTTTTACTAGCGAAAGAAAAGTAGTATGTCGGACGTTTTAATAAGATATGATAATAAAGGTGTACCTGTTACGGGAACTGGGCCTACGCCTTACGTTTCTTTATCTGATCAAGTTTTAAATTATGGAGATAAATGGGGGCTTGCTCAAAATATCACTTTAAACGGTCAAATTACAGGGTGCACTTACCAAGACCTTTATGAAGCTCAAACAGGATTAGTAGGAGTTTTTGAAAATTCGTATAAGAATTTAGAGGTTTTTGAAGGAGCTGACGGTCAAAATAATCAATCAGAAGTATTCTCTTTTTCGGGATGTTCTGTTAACGATATCTCTTTTAGTCAGGCTAGCTATAATTCTGTTGTGAATTACAGTGTCAACTTGACTTCGTACCCTTCTGGGTACACTGGTTACTTCTCTAGCGCTTATGGAGTTTTAGATCCCGTAGATAATATTAGCATAGCAGAGGGAGAAGACGGTTTTGGGACTCTTAATAGGCAAGTTTCTGCTAGGGGATTCGTTACTAGTACAGTTGACGCAGCAGTAAACAACGCTAAAAATTATGTTCAATCAAGAACTGGTGTAGCAGAAGTTTTATCTGTGAGTCAAGTATCTGGATTCGAGAACTCAGGCTCTTTTACTCCAGTCCTCGTTTCAGTTGCGGAAAATTTAGACAGGCTTTCTTTAACTTACTCAGTAGAAGAGTCTTACAGATTTTCAATGGTCACTGGTGACGTAGACTCTCCGGCAAATTATTCTTTTAACAACTACTTCATAACAGATTATTCTACTAATTTATCTTCTGGTGCGGGAGAAGATTTTGTAAAAGCGGATGTTCAGGGTCAGATAAAAGCTGGTATAACAGGAGATTCCGGTGCTGATTTGGTTTCAGGTTTAATAAAAAAATTAGAACTACTAGATCCTTACTCTATTGTGTCTGGTAAATACGGACAGCCTAACTCTTTAGAATTTTGCAGAGACCCGTTATCCTATTCGACCTCTTATAATGAAGAGTCGAGGTCGTTAAGCTTTAATATCTCGTATGATAACCTAGATTTTTACAGTAATGTAGATGATAGATATGTTGTTAATGGGTCGTTTTTAGACGCAACAATTTCTCATTCTATCGATGAACTTACGAAAACTACGGAAATAATTGTTCAAGGAAATATTAGATCTAGAGGGTCCTCTACAGAAAAGTATAACGACAGCTTAGAGTATTTAGGGCAGCTTTTGAGTGATTCTACTCCAGCAGGTAACACTTCAGCGCCAAGAATATTTGATTTTGCTAATGATTATTATACTGGTTTTTTTACTGCTCCTATAAAATTTTCTCTTAATGAAAAACCGACTTCTTTAATCGTAAACGCTGAGCCTCTGCTGGGAGAAGTCTCTATTAGCGCAAAATTTGACAATAAAGATAGGTTTGGAAATACTACCGATACTAATTTTGAAATAAACTATGAGCCTTATAATACGGCTTACTCTTATGGTTTCTCATGTAATGATGCTAAAAAACAAATAGCAGTAGACGCTAACGTTCAGAGGAGAGAAAAAGCTTCTATTAATTTATCCATACAGGATACTAATAAAGTCGCAGCTGATCTTATAACTGGTGTTTACAATTTTTCTTCAGGAGATTTTCACAGCGACTTTATTCTTCCTTTAGCTGTAGATGAAACAGTTCAGCAGGAAAACTCTACTTTAAGCACTACTAATATTTCTTATGAAGGGGGAGAGGAAAAGACCAACGCAAAAGTATCCCTGAACGAAACTTACTCCTATGAACTGTCCAGCGCCAACATAACGAACAGAGCTATTATCAAATCAACTTAGAATTAAACATGAATGAATTAGTTAAATCTGGATTTTTAAATGAAATCTTCACTCAAAGGGAAGATTTAATACTTGATTATGACTTTAGAAATCCTGCTAGTGGTACTAATTATATAGGTGTGCCGTTTGGCACTAATCAAACCACATACTTAAGTTATAATTTAGAAGTTCCTACGGGAGACCAATACGGCTCAAATAAAGTTATTGACACAGGTCATCCAGCCTTAGCTTACACAGACTCTGCAGCCCCAAATGATGCAATCGTAAGTGGAGAGTTCGACGGAAATACTAAGTACAGGGTTTTAGGAGATTATACTGGTTCTGATTGGACTTTTTACGTAGCATTTCAGCATTCTGAAACGGGGTTAAATTCAAATAGTAAAGTCCTATTATCTAATAAAACTGGAATAAATTGCACTTCAGGTTTTGCTTTTGGTATTAATGGTTGTAACAGGTTATTTTTTGAGCACGAAGTATCGAGTGATGAAAAAAGAGTATATACTTTTAATAAGGAGTTAGACAATAAGAACTTAGCTTCTTTATCTAAAATTAATTCTAATATTTATGTGGGACTACATCAATACGAAGAGCTAAATTCTTACTCTGCTGAAGAGATATTTGAAATTTCAGGTTACTCTCCGGCGTATTCTTTTTACTTAGGAGGTCTAGCTACATCAGGACAAGGATATTCAAATTTCAGTGGTTATGTCGATCAGTTTATGATTTTAGCCAAAGGATTAGAGTTTCCAGAAAGAAATACTTTCGCTGAAGCTTTTTATTGTTCCGGTTACGATACTGGAACTTTGCAAACAACTTTTACTACATCAAACGCTGTAACCGGTTTAAGTTATCAAAATACTATTGTTGGGACTGGAATAACAGGTTACGAAGAATATTTAAAAGGATACGAAGAAATCAACGGAGAAAACGTAGCTATATATGGTTACTCAGGTGTAACTGGAGATCTTTACGAAGAGAGAGTGGTCGAGCTTACTGGCTCAGTGCAAGCTAGTGTGCCAACTACTACTTTCTTAAATGCAAGCGGAATACCTGACTATAGTTACGCAATGGAATTCTCTAATTCAAAAATTCTTTCTTTTAATAATTTTGACGACTCATATAAAGAAGTATATAGCTTTTCAGGTAAAAACGATGACGATGTCAATTTAAATTCTGCTTTTATAGATGCAAATGGAAAGTTTTCAATTTTCCCAACTGGATCTGGAGAAACTGTTAATTTATATGTTAATGGGCTTTTAGAGCCATTCGTTAGCTCTTTAAACAGTTCTTACTCTGGTGAGTTTGAATTGTCTGGAGTTTATATTAATTCAGATAACTTTTTTGATAGAGACGATATCGTATCTTATGATATTATTAACGGATCTATGTCTTCAGGAGAGGTCACTTCAGCGGAAGAGACAGCAGGTATTAAATATTTATCCTATGCTATAGTTAGCGGTAAAGATCTGTATTTAAACGGAGTAAAGCTTATATCAGGAGTAGATTTCACAGATGTATCTACTGGAGTTAAAATCCAATTCAACGGGTTGTCAGAAGGTCAATTGTTATTTGCTCCAAAGCACGAAATGAATCTTACTAGATTTACAGGATTAACTGATAATAATTTCGATACGTCCGTAAATTTATTTGATGAAGAAGTATGGGTAAATGGATTAAAACAAAATAAATATCTAGATTATGAAAAGCTAGCAAACTTCAGCATGAAATATTCCAGTTTTTCGTTAGAGCCTTTAACTAATACAGTTTATAATAATGACACAGGTTATTTTAACGTGTAATTAAGGTAAGGGATATGGCTGAAGTAAAAAAAACTAGTTACGTTGCAATAACAAGAAATATTGGTAGGAATAAAACAGAAAACCTTGACAACCAGCTATTTAACGGTTACATATACAATATGTCAGCTGAAGTAGGTTACGGAGGTACTCCTAGCATTCTAACTCTGAACCTAGCCCTCAATAAAACGTTAGACAAAGCCCCGTCTACAAACTCGATAGTCCAAGACAGAAAAAAAGACATTAAAAGGGTTAATAACTTAATCGAGTCTCAAAAATCTGCTAGGATAGCTTCAATTGGCAACCTAGGCAACGCAGGCAGTGGGGCTTATTTAGGAACTCAACATAACATAGCAAAAATAGTAGACGAAGATTTCAATATAGACCCTAAATACATAGGAATGTCTTGCTCTTATGATATAACTATTTTTAATGCAAAAAAAGAAGTAGGGTACAAGTTTTCAAATTTCAAAATATCTTCTTTTTCAATTAGTAAAAAAAATAATCAAAAAATTCTTACCTTAACTCTTTTAGATAATTCTTTTGCGCTTGATAAAATTTACATTGGTCTTTTAGGCAGAGAGCTAGCCTTAGATTATAGGTCTGAATCTCAAGCTTTAGTAAGTAATATTCAAATAGCCTGCCCCCCTGTTGGGCCTTCGTGCCCCGGAGGGTCTACTGTTACGACTAATAATTTACAGCAAACCCTCCATTTTTCAAACTTAAGTTTCTTACAAGAATTTACTAAGACGGCAGGTATCGCAGATAACAAAGATTTTCAGTCTTTAAAATTTACCGCAGGAGACGAAAACGAGACCAGTAAAGAAAACTATATTATAATAAAATCTGCTAGTCAGAATAAAAGTATTCATGAAGGTTACGGAGCGGTTATAGTTTTAGGTGAAGAGGAGTTCAAAGACGCTCCTTGTTCTGGAGCAGAAGTCTCGTATACCTTCGGAACTTTATTAAAATCGATTCAAGACTTAGGTATTGTGATAGGTAACACTGGAGATGCTGACGCAATATTAAAAGATAAGTCCAACGGAAAAGTTAGAAAAAGTTATACAGGAACACTGAGAGCTGTTCTTTCTGCTTGGGCTCAAGATTTTGCTTTTACTTACTCATTAGATTTTAATCAATCAAAACTAACTTTAAAAGGTATTGATTTATCTTCTAGCTTTACTAAAGACAACTTACTTAAAACAAAACTAAACCTTGAAAAAGAAGAGGCTGAAGGGAACCAAAATTCATTTGTTATCAGGTCGCAAGATTTATCTTACGATTTATCTAGGCAGCAATTAAAACTCTACTCTTCTTACTATTACAAAGAAGCAAAAGACGCTTCAATAGAATACGAAAAAGACGAAGGGCAACAAACCCTTTTAAACATAAACCTTTCAGAGCAGTTCCCTACTATGTTTGGATCAAGGTTTAAGAGAGATTTCTCGGGTTCTTTTAGGAATTACAAACAAGCTTTAATGTCTGCGATATTAGGAGCGCACTCTCCAGATTTAAGAGACATATATAATTACAGCATTGGAGCTTACCAAGCTTTAGGGTTTATCCCTTATAATAACGACCCTCAAACAATTCCTTTGTCAGATTACCAAGCCTTTGATCAAGCTGTTGAGCAGGTAGCGGAAATATCAGCAAGCAATTTTCAGAATTACGAATTTAATTTTGGGTTTTACAATCCAAATCTAAAAAATTCTATCCTTGAGTTTGAGCGATATATTTATAACTTTATAGGCAAGTATTATTGGGCAAGTAGAAATTTTCAAGAGGGCGAATATGGAAATCAAGATTTTTACACTAAATACGAGGTAGACACCACGGCTCCTGTACAAAAGGTTTTAGCAGGAGAGTTGTACTCTTTACCTGTTTTTCGAGAAGCTAGGTATTTATTACAGCAAATAAGAAGCGTATACTCCTACGGCGAAGATAGTTATTTCAAAGCGTTTGATGAGTTTATGAGCTTAGCTATTTCCTCAAGAGATCAGTGCCAAAAAGCAAGCGAGCAGTTTCGAAAATTAACATCGGCATCAGGAAGTTTTAATAAATATTATTGGTTTCATGAAAGATCGGACGCTTCTTATGGCGTCTTTCAAGATTTAATAGACGACTTGGTAAAATTAAAGATAACAGGTATACCCGGAACTACTGCTGCGCCTGCGTCTGTTGATTTAGGAGCTATGTATTCACCTAAATTTCAGTTGTTAACGCCTGTGTCTTTAGCTGCACTGCAAGCTGTTCTTCCTATAAACCTTAAAAACGTACAATTTGGATCTTTTCAATTTGGGATGATGTATGGGGTTAAAAACAGTAACCAAATTTTTACTTTCGGCGGTTTACCTTCAACTACAAACCCTATAGAGCTACAGAATAGAATTTATAAAAGATGCTCTCAAGTACTTCAATTCAGCTCTTCAGGAAGACAGAGCGCTGTTTTAAGAAATTTAAAAACTTGTTCTAAAACATTATTGTATGAAACTTGCGTAAAGCCTTGTGAAGATGATGCTGAGTTAAAAGGATTAGATGACTCTTTAGCTTTTGCTTCAGGACCAAACCCATCCTCTTCAAGAAGACTAGTAGTGAGAAGAAATAATAGTAAAATACCGGATAGTTTTATTCAATCAGTTTTATTTTCAAATGAGGTTAACAATAATTACACTTTATCTTTAGCGCAGGTTAAGTTAGGTGGTGGAGTTGTAGTCCAAGGATTAAGAAGCGGCAATCTCTCTTATAGAAAATTTAAAACCAGCTACCTATGGGAGTCTATCGCCACTCCTTCTGAAGGGCCGTTTAGCATTAGAATTTTCGCTAAAACTACTTACAAATATTTTAAACCTTTTCAAAATTACGTAAGAGGAGGATTAGAAAGCATAGAAGACATATACTCTATAGTTAATAATAAAAACTTTTCTTTAAAATTAGACGTAAACAATATCACTCCTAATCTTAGAGAGCTGTTTTCAGACGAAACTAACCCTGAGTATATATCTAGCTCAGTCGGAATTAGGAAGCCTTCTAATAGCCCTCAATACATACAATACCAAGGCTACAACGAGGATAACCCTGCTTACGCTTTTACCACCTTTAATGATTACCACAAAGGCTTAAGAGAGGTGTTTGATGCTAGCAACGCATCTATGTCTGAGCCTAATTTGAAATTTTCTGCAGACATATTTTGCAGCGAAATAACAGAGACCTTAAAAAACAGTTTATCAATCGACAATGGCCTGACAAAACTGAATATAAATATAAGCTCAGAAGGGCTTTCGATTGGATGCAGCTTTGAGAGCTCTCCTGCTGCAATGGAGAATTTAGATTCTTTGATAACAAGAAATAGACCAAATATTAAACTAGTAAATACTAATATATTTCAATGATAGCTTCAGGATTAACATACAGAAGTTTAGTTAAAAACAACGCTTTCTCAGCGGCGTTTGATTTATCTTTTTCTAATGTGACAGGCGAAGCGCAAGTAGGTTTTAGCGGCAGTAGTAATAAGTATAAATTCGACTTTGTAAGTGGCAAAATGTTTGATAATGAAGGTCGGTATTTTTCATCTTACCAGCCGGATGAATCTTTTTCTTTAAGTACTAATTTTAGCGGAGCAGCTTACGACTACTCACTAGATAACGAGATTTTTACTTACTCTGGAGCTAAGGCTAATTTCAACGTAGAGAATTTTTACATAGACCCTTCAGGCGTAAACGTAAACAACTCTATTACAATAAACAGTAATAAACCAACATTAACGCTAAGCAGTCCAAGCTCTTTTGTTTCTGGGCAAAATATTACTGGTTACTTAGTGACAGATTCAGTTAACGGCGTCAAGTTGTTTACGGGAAGTTTCGAAGATTTGTCTTCATTTGAATTTGTAAGTTTACCGTCAAATTACATAACATCAACAAGTAGTGGTCAGGCTATTTTTAAGCAAAAAGAGGCTTCTTTAGGAGATTTTACCACAGCTATAGAATTAGATACCAACGCAGGCTCATACAGTCAAAACGTAGAGATAACAGCTGTAGAAGACTCTTATCTAGATTATACTTTTGAATATTCAGAGGACTCAACAAACTCTTCAGGAACAGCTGAGTGGTCAGACGCTTTGTCTCAAGTAAGTAATGTTAGTGGTGCTTTAAAAAGCGCTGAAACTTCTTTTGATTATTCTTACAATACTAATTTACCATCGCTAGAACCTTCTAGTCTGCCTTTAAGTATTTCTTTTTCTTACTACACTGGGACTACCGGTAATTTCGGATTGCTTTCTAACGTCTCAGTAACAAGCGGAGGCAATGGGTATTTAAGCTCGCCAAATGTTGTATTTCAGGGAGGAGGAGCTTCGACTGCTGCCTCAGGATCTGCAGAGCTAGGAACTACTGTAAGTAATTTCGATCAAGTGCAAAATATAGACATAACATCTAGAGGAATCGGCTACACTTCAGCTCCGACAGTTGTTTTTTCAAGTGGAACAGGCATACTTAACAATCAAAGCCCAACTACCGCATCAGGAACGGCATCTGTAGCAGTATATGAAAAGTCATTTACTGGAGCTTTTAATATATACACTGGCGTCAGCGGAAATTACGTTAACTTCAGGGAGTCCTCTTTAACTTCAGCAAGCGGTTATCATGATGAAATATCTTATAATAAATTTAACTCAGAACTTGAAATTAAAATAGAATACTTAACAACTTTTGACACAGAAAATTTAATAGGATTACTTACTATAAGTGGAGTAAATAACAATATAATAGATAGATACATAACGGGAGTTAAATAATGGCAAGCTTAGCAACAACAAATTCAGTAAATTCAATCCAGCTTTTTGTGGCTAAATTCCGAGATTTTGGAGATTTAGACTCTTCTAGTGCTAATTCTCGCCAAGGAGTTGATACTATTACTAATGAAGATATAAGATCTAGAATTAGATTTCAAGTGGGGTCTGATTTTGAATCTAACTTTGTTAATTACACAAATGGTAAAATTTTATGCGTAAATACACCTAAGGCTTTAGTGACTTTTCAGGAGAATGATGAATATAAGCCTTCTGGATTGAAATTTACTTTAGTTTTTATGCCGGAAGAATTCAAAGGAAAGAGGAGTTCTTTAAGTTCTGGGTATCTTTACGGAGAATCTTTAACTATATCTATAGTGGCAAGTAGCAATTCAAGAGGCGACAACGAGCCGTCTTACGGTTACGAATACAGAGATGCTAATAGAAAAGGAAGAAGCGTTTTAGGAGAATCTCAAGGCGCTGGCGTAGGCATAGGAGTATGGAGTTGAAATGGCATCATTTAAAAAAGCTTTTAAGGTCACAAAGAAGACGAAAACTTTAAGCGAGCAACATAATGCTTTGGCGGAAGCTTTCAATTCTAGAATCTTATCTGGGATTGGCGATTGTGCTTGGCGCATTTTTTATTACGCATACTCTACTTTTAGGGGCTTAAGAAACCCTAATGGAAATAATTATGCCCCTCAAGATGAATGGTTTAAATTTTATGCTTACATGGAGCCCAAATCAACTTATGGCAGGTTTGGTTGGCCTCAAGCTCCTGCTGGAGAGCCAGAAGGTGCAAATACAGGCAACCCTTTCATGGCTTGGATTTTCGGTAATGATTCTAGAATTAGACAAACTAATGGTGAAAGAGATTTAACACAAGATAGAATACATGGGTTTTGGTCTGAGGCTGTTAGGCTCGGAGGCTTAGAATTAAATTTACCCGCAGCAGAGCCTCCACTTAAGTATCCTTGGGGGCACCCCCTTCTCGCTCGGGTTTGGTTCGACTCCCAGTTTCAAAGAGGTAGTTGCGCATTTATACCCAATTATAAATACCTAGATGGAGTAGGAGATACCAAAACTAAAGAATTGCAATTAGTTTCCCATGGGATTAGTGGCGCTGCGAGAAGGCATTTGCGATATGTTATGGAGTCTGTGTCTATGGGAAGATACGCTCCAAGTTACGTTCCTAACGCAGACGGAAAAGGGGGGGTTTTTAGAAAAAAGAATGCTGTAAAAGATCAGGTGCAGCAAGCTATGTTTCACTACTTGTCTTATTTCAGAGGGGTAGAAGACCAAAGAGCAAAACATAATAAAATAAACCCAACTGTTCGCACTGATGGTTTTAATTTTGAATCTTTCTTGTCGAGACAATTCATTTTAGCCCCAAATTACTCAGAGCCTGCTTATGAAAAGGACGACCAAGGGGAAGATATTATAGATTCCGTAGGAAACAAAAAAATTAAATATGATTCTTCTGGGTTTCCAGAGCTATCTCCTATTACTAACACGTTTACTTGGTCTAGAGATTTAGAAGATAAAGAGGAAACCAACAAGATAACCTTAAATGGAGGCACTGCTACTTTTACAGGGGAAAACTCTGAAAAAGAATTTAATACAAATCCAAATCCAAATGTCAATCAAAACAGATTTTGTGTTGCAGCTTTATATTTTCAAACCTCAGATTTATTAGTAAAGGAAGAGTCTGAAGCTTCAAGCCTTTTAAATAATTTAAATATAGAGGTGTTTTTAAACGGAAACCTGTATGAAAAAATCCCTATCTTTAGCACTCAAACTCCCAACTACTACCGCATTGAAAAAAGAAACAATGCGGATGGATTAGGAAACGAATCTTATTTTATATATCAGTTCAATAAAATTCACTATTTTCAGTACCCTGTTAAAGGAAAACTAAAATTTAAGTTATCGTCAACGGAAACTAACTTAGGAAGAAGCAAAGTTGGCGATTATACATTGGATAAAGTGAAGTTCTTTATTAAGCTAGCTCATGTCGTAGAAATGAAGCCTACAGTGGCTGACGCCTACGTAGTCATGAGAATAGCTACTACTGAGGGTGCGGGAGGCGATGCTGGACAAATGGACCCTACAGGCCATTTTGGAGCTGATAATTGCAAAAAAGTTTTTAATAACTATTATAGATTTGGAGCGGCTTATCTTTTGAGGGGAGGGTCTGGACTTCACAACAACGACACTTACGTTAGCGCTAATCCTGTTTACGAGTCTACTAGAAAATTTATAACAAATAATATTAAAATGGCAGATAGAGTTACTTTAGTTGATTATGAAGTTAACTCTGAGGGTAAATCGGTATTATATTTTAAAAGGTTCGCTTATGGAATGAAAAATACCGGTATAGACATATTCAGAGGAATGGGTCCATCCATAACTCAAATAGGTAATAGAGCGATGGTTGGGTCGGATATTGAAAAATTTATACCTATTATTAAAGGAAAGCATTACATCGTTCTAGACTCAGCTAAAAATCAAGATAACTTTGTAGTTTACAATAGAATAAATAAACTAGTTAAATATAAGCATGGTCAAACTTTTGTAGGCGGAGATTACTATTATGTTTCTCATTTTTCGAATTCTACTATAGGTGTCTTTGAGTTAGATGGGATAACTAACGCTTCTTACGTAAACGGACCAAAACAAGAAATATTACCCGGAAATGATGAAGAAAAAAAGCAAGTAGCTAACGGAAACATATCTAACGAATGGTCAATGTTTATGTCTTATAATTTGTATCATTGGTCAAACTCTTCCGCTTGGAAGCCTGAAATGTATGGAGATATAATGGGAGCTTTAAATAGCAGATGCTTAACGTCAAGTTACGCTTTACAGTATAATGCTCTAACATCTAAAAATGTAAAAAAACATATCGCTAACGTGACTTGGCGAAGAAGCAGTTTACCTTTAATTACTGAGTCTCCTTCGGGCTATAACTATATTGAGAACGCCAACACAGACATGTCAAAAGCAGGAACTCTTGATCCTAATTACCCTACTGATTTTGCCAAAAGCTGCCCTATATACAAGCCCCCTTACAAAATAGAGTCCGCCACTAGAGAAAATGGTTTTGACCCTAGATCTAGGATTATAAAAGTAACTTTAAATAAAAGACTTGATTACTCCACGGTTAATTTCTGGAAAAACTTCGATTCTCCTTTAAATGGTAAGATAAGCGAAAACTTAGATGCTTATAAAAATTTTTCTAACGACTCGGATTTTAGGAGTGATGAATCGGCGGTTATAGATTATGTTTTGCACTACTTAACCAATAAGCAATGCCCAAGAAATAAAACAGGAGATGTTTCTTTAGATAATAACAGGTTTTGGTCTAAGCATAGACCTTTTGGTTGTTGTTATCCTAGGTTTTATTTTGTTAAGCTAATTCCTCAAGTGTCTAACGATACTGTAATGTATTCAGACCATTATACTCAAATGGAATACTACTTAAGATCAATGAGCAATGGGTTTTTAGATCCAGATTCTGAATTGTCTTTATCTGAGTTGGAGAGGATAATTAAATTAGGCATGACAGGATTAGATCTAACAGGAGGCTACGATTCGGCTTATGGAGATTATCTGTTTGAGAACTTAATGAAAAAATCTTTCGATGTCACTACTCAAAATTTTAGGCCAATATCTCCAGACACAACATCTAAATTTTAACAATGAGCGCAGTTAACGATAATCAAAATTTTCTAACAGGAGTTTTAAACGATGAAGGTTTAACCTTTAACGATAAAGTTTATGGCTTATGGGTCTCTGTGTTTAAAAATGTAAATCACAGCTCTAATGGTTACTCTTATCCAGAGCCTCTGGTAAGCGATATTATGTCTGTAGACTACGCTTTAACAGGTAAGAGTTTTACAGCTTTCAATCAAGAAGGCAAAGCTCCAGATGTGAAGTTTTTTATTACTTCAGGAGTAAAAGGGTCAGCATTCTACAATACTAACACTATAGCGGCGGATATAAGCGATACCTTTATGTCGGGAGAAAGTCCAGTCGTGGTAATGTCTGGCTTGGGTTACGCAGGAGATGTCTACAGAAAACATGAAGTTACAGGTCTAGTTAACTCTTTAGTTGAAGACTTTCAGTCCTTAAGTGTTTCGGGCGAAGATTGGGTAAAAACGAATATAAGCGTTGGCGCTAATTTACCTGAGGCTGAATTTGCAGATTTAGGATACTCAGGCTACGTAAATGAAGTTCAAACTAGATATAAATTTCTTTATACTGATGCGTCTAATTCTGTTCAGCAAGATTTATCAATTTTTGATATCCCTACTCAGATAGAGAAGGGCGCAGCTTTGAGGTATAGAATATCCAGAAAAAGTGACCCTTTAGGATCTTACATAACTCCTCAGGTGACTTCCGATAACAAAATGATTATAGACTACTCTCAGTATAAGGACGTAGTACCAGTATCTGTCGAGTCAAATGTAAATTACGATTTTGAATCTATAGAAACTATAAGGATTACACAAAGCGACTTGGAGGCTATTAGAGACAGAGATGAAAAAAAAGAATACAATATAGCAAGCGGACCTATAGGTGGGCTTAGAGTTTCTAAAGACGAAGGCTCCACCAATCAGTTTAGTTTTAAGATTTTACCTTTAGAAAGTAAAAGTTTTGATGATCTGTATAAAATAGACTTCTCTATAGATAGGTTTAAGGAAACTGCCAAAGAGAATGTCACAGGCTATATTCTAACCGGAATAACAATAGCGGGAGATACTAACACTGTAGACTTAGAGATTTCAAATAAAGTTTACCCAAGGAATATACAATCAAACGATTATGATCAAGAATATTTAAGACAGTTGGTAAACGAAAGCGAGCTAGAATATAGCGAGGAAGAAGCTCAAAAACAAAATGATTTAGAAGGAGAAGACTCAGATACTTCTAATTTAGCAAAGGTTTTAAACGAAAGAGCTGATCTTCTCAATGATTTGCTTAACGACGACGACACTAGGCCCACTCCAGATAACTACGGAGAATTTTCAAAATATGATATAGATGAAGAGCAAGAGAATCAGAGCTACTCTTCAAACAATTCTAACGGTCAAGTAAAATTTGCTCTTCCTACCTTAAGCCTGCCTAAAAACACAATAGATAAAGGTTTTTATTCTAATTATTTAAATTCAGGAGAAGCTTACATAGCTACTCCTCTTGTAGAGTACTCTGCGGACCCAAGCTTTGTTTACTATGGGGAGCAACTTGGTCAATTAGGATATTATATTGATAACGAGTTAAGAACTACGATAAATTCAACTGCCGGGGGTATTAATATCGGAGTAACAGGCTTGTGCGTAGGTAATTCTGCTATTAAGTCTAACGCTAGGTCCGAAAACATATCTTTTTACAATGGTAGAGATTTAAACATAGATACAGAAGGAGTTATAAAAAAAGATAACTTTACAGACAGAGATAAGTGGGAAAATAGTATTAATTATTTTTATGCTAAGAATGAGTTATATTCTTTTAATGTTTACCCTCAGAACTCAGACGAGTCTAATCAAAAAGCTTTTTCGCATGCTTTAGGTCAAGCCGCAGCCGCTCTTCCTCAAGGAAATGGGCAATTTGAAAACGCAAATCCACGATTATTTATAGAAAGAGAAGTCTACGTAGAGGATTACGACGAGAATCAGCCGCAGCTGGTTTCAGAGTCTTTTAAGTCTAAAATAGACAACACAACTGATCTAGAGTTAACAACAACACCAAACGAAAAGCTTCATAGCGTCCAAGTTTACTCAGAAGAAAACTCTTACCAAAATTATTTTGTAAGCTCAGATTACGAAGAGCAAGTTAAATTTAAAGCTTTTATACCTTACAAAGATAAGGATAATAATCAAAATAATTTTTACGAAAACGTAAATAATCAAAATAGTTCAAATGTTCTATACTCCAAAGCTGGGAATGCTTCAGTCTCAGATTTTCAAATAGCTAGGTTAGAATACGTTACTGGAGCAGAATTTTCTTACCAAAGCTTGTCTAACGATTATGTAGTTTGGCATGGAACCCCAGCTAATGGAAACATAATTATTGATGCTTATACAGAAGCTGAAGACATTGCAACAAATGCTTATCATCTTTATGGCTATAATAATCAGTCTGATGTTTTATCTTTCATCAAAAGTAATGTAACAATTAGTACTTCAAATGAAGTGTCGGTTTCGTCTTTCAGTGATTTTTGTGTATTAAAGTTCCCTAAAAAAAGTTTTACAAAACAAGAGTATTATAAAGCTGTAGATGGTAATAATTACTTGGCTTACAACCTTTCTTTATTAAAAAATAATTCTGAATTTTTAGAACCTGAAAAAGCGTTCTTCAACATTCAAATATATGATTATAAAGTAGCGAGGCTTCAAAAAAATAGATTTTGGCTCATTAATAAGGACAACCCTTACAATAACGACTCTTTTGGAGCTGAAAACATTTACGGAAATATAATCCCAAGGTTTTTCGAAGACACCTCAGAAGATGTGAAAGACTTAGCTCTGAAAATGTTTGACTATCCCAATGGACCCTCTAGCTCAAAAAATTACGAAGGAAAGCTGGCTGAGAACACTCCTAGTCTAATACAAAGTTTAACGGACGGCGTTATAAAAAATAAAATAACTGTTACTGAAGAAAATGAACAGCTTTATTCTAATTCAAACGACTTCTTATTAGATTTTAATGTTGGGGGTAAGATAATAAAAGGGCGTAATATAGACGAAAATGTATCTAGAAGTTTTTTAGACACAAAGAGATTAAAAATAACTAGAGTAAAATACAATATATATTCAAAAGATTTAGTAGTATTAGGGGACGCTGGGTTTCCTACCTCGGTAGAGCTTAACACTGCGTGGGAGTACAAGTTGCAGTATAAGTTAAAAACAAGCAATAACTGGACAGAATTAAGTAGTTCAACAAGCCTTTCAAATAGCGATTTACAAACAACATCAGAATTCATTAATCCATTCTTTTACGTATCTAGCGACTTATCCAAGCAAGCTTATTTATCAACGGTAGCTTTTAGGACTAATATGCCTCGCTTTTTAGACGATAATTTGTATGAATTTAGAATTTTTAAATATGAAAAATTAGTTTCACCTTTTGATAATGTAGACATTATTAATAAAACTAACTTTTTACCAATTAACGTTTCTTGGACTGCGAATGACACGGCGGAATATTACAATATATATCAAGTAGATACTGGAAATAATCAAACTCTACTAGAAACAGTTCCGAAATCAGAAACAGCCTCTTATTCTCTTCCTAGAGTAAAACAGAGCTACTTTGATTTAGGCCCAGCCAACTTTGATGTTGGGTTAGGTTACTACAATATTTTAGTATCAGGAGTGGTACCTGCAGTAGATACTTCAGATTTATCTGTAGATTCAGCTTTTTCAAACTTTAGGATAGGAGATGACGATACAAATGGACAGCAATACGAGATAAATGTAACAAAGAACAATTCTGATTATAATAATCAATACTCCGCTGTATCAAATATTTCGTATTCTCCAATAATAGACTTTAGGAATAATGAGGCTAAACAGTCTGCTTTTACAATAGATCAAAAATATGACAATTACTATTTTGTTACAAACAGCCAAAACGCAACATTAAGTGACGTTAATAGTGATTTTGAGGCTTATGTAATAAACACTGGATCTTCACCATGCAATTTAACGCACGGCGGAGGAGTTGCAACCATAGATAATGGAGAAGGCGTTTACATAAATGGATCTACTATCTCAACCATAACTTTTACTGAGGCGAGTTCTTTCAGAGTAGAGCTTGACTTAAACATTGACGAGCAGTTTATTTTTCTTACGTCTAACGCCACCACCTCCTCGACTGATCAACCTTTAGCAGTAGGCCAAACAGTTTTTGTAATTAACGATTCGGATTCAAGTATTAATTTTACTTTTGCTCAACATGGGCCTACAACAAAAACTATTGCAGCTAACCAAACTAAATCTTTTACAACACCTGATGGTAGCTCAATCACTAACCAACAAACTTACTCAAACATAAATCAAAACTTAACCACATTAGAAACTTCTTCGAGAACTGTTAATTTAAATTTTTCTAACCTTACAGTCACAAATAATGTCGAAGATTTACCAGTATATAATTTTGCAAGAAACCCTTTGTCTATAAACGGCTCGGCTTCATTACCAGCTAAAACATTAGGTTTAGTGACTAAAGCTGGGTCTAGCATATCTACAACTGAAATATCGTCATTTGATTATACCAAAATATACTTTAATGGCTCAGAAGACGAGGCTTTATCTAATTACATTATAGTTGACGACACAGATATAATTATATCTCAGTTTAACTCAGGCGATGAGAGAGATTATTATTTTATTTTAAGCCCGTCAGTAAGCAGGGATTTAAATATTAGAATAATTAATGGCAATTCTATTAAAAAAATACCAATAGAGTATAAATCTTTTAAAATAACTGTCTACAAAGTGAGCGGGGTGGTTCGCCATGAGCTGTTTCTACCCCAAGATAACTTACAATTTGATTTATCTGGAGATATAGAGCAAATGGTGGTTGTAAAAGAAAAGCCTATAGAAGTCGCCGGTTCCACCAATGCAGATATTAACTTATCGCAAGCATCAAATAAAATAAAAACAAACAGTTTTGTTTATGTTTCAAATAAGTCTGCTACAGAGTTACTAGTAGCAAACCCAAAAGTAAGTATAAGTAGAAATCAAACATATAGAATATATTTAAATACCGAAAATGAAATAGAAACTGTTGCAGTACCCAAAAGTAGATTGGGTTTCGATTTTACAAAAGACGCAGATTTCTCATCAAGCACAAATATAAACTTATTTAATCTTAGGTTCAATAATGCTGATCTGATTGCTAAAGGCGCTGCTTTATCGAACAAAAACTCTTTCTTAATTTTAAAAAATGTTTTTTCTTCAAACGAAATTAAAACTGGGACTCAAACTCTTAACGAATCAAATGTTTACAGGCTAGAAGGGACAGATGCAGAACCAAAAGCTTCAATACCAAAATTCAGCCAATCACCCGCAGATGTATTTAAAAATATATATGACTCAGAAGAGGGAGAGGAAGAGGGGGAAAATAAGTTTATATACATTGATAATAGTGACTTAAAAAATATAACTATTCGAGATTCTTTCGATAGGCAAAAATCAAGAAAAGGATTTGTCATAACTAAAGAAAAAACAGATTTAAGCGCTTATTCTTTTGATGATATATACGAGTTTGATTTAAATTCTAGTCAAGTATTTACTTATGAATACGATCAAGGCCCGACTCCTGACGGCTCCCTATCTGTTAAAAATAAAAAAGTAGATTTTAATATTTTAAACGAAAACTCTTTAGGGGGAGCAATTAGCGTGGATGGGCAGACGCTGATTGCGGGTGCTTTTTTTGTTAATTTAACTTTAACTGAAGTGACTCTAAGTGGATCTAATAAAATCTATAAGAATCGAATAGCTGATCACTCTTTTAACGTTTACCCGCTTTTTAATAAAGAGGAATTTTTTATAGCTAAAAGAAGTGTAGCAGACACTTTTTACTACGACGTAAAGTATGACTACGACGTAGACAAAATTATCTGGGACCCAACAAGCTCGTCTACTTCAATTGTTAGAAATTTTAGCTCAAAAGTAGTAACTTTGGTTAACATTAAAACTAACGATGAAAATACTATTAATCCTAATAAGCAGGCTACAATTACAACTTCAGTAGCAACCGATCAAGCAATAGTAAGTGTAGGTTCAAATGTTTTAGAAGTATTGTATAGCAACCAAGCGGATGAAATACAATTAGATTACCCCATAAATAATAAACAATTAACAACTTCTGACTTTTTTAGAGATAACTCTGGGTTAAATGAAAAGTCTATATATTCAGTAAATTTAAATAGCCCTCAAGTAGGTGGCGTAGACGGTTGGCATTGTTTTGGATTAAGCTCAGATAAAAATAATGTTTTACAAGGAAATATTTTTAACGATTTGTATCTGACAGTTTATACTGACGAAGGCGAACTAAATTACGGCAAAGTAAAATACGAAGGGAATGCAAGCTTTGTTAATTTCAACAGATTAAAAAGAGTTAATTTTGATTTAGGGAAGATATTTAAAAACGATGATTCATTTACTGGTGATGTAGAAATAATTCCTTTTTACAGAGAGCTGGTCACCTACAGCTTGCCAAATACAAGCAGCATATCAGATGGCAAAAAAATAATTTTTGTTAATTTGGTGAAATGCAACACTAATGCTGACAATAAAATATTTGATGGCTCAAGTGAAACTGCTGTTAGAAATCTAAACGCTGTAGAAATATTTACTAAAAGCGGATCTAATTGGAGTAGAGAGACTGGAGCTGGAAATATACCTGCAGTTCAAAATTTACATGCATCATTAACCGGTGTAGCAGGATTGGGATTTTCCCCATCTTCTGTTAATAAAGACGGTAAAGAGCTTGTCGAGATAAACAACGTTGACACCCTTAGAGTAACTTTAGAAAGCTTTGAGAAAGGAGAGTTTGGAACTTTTTATTTATACAATTCATCAGGGTTAGACTATATAAATTTAATTATAGCTAACAAGAACCCTTTTAAATACGCAATAGGAACTTTTTCAAAATTAGATTTCGACGGCGGCTCTTATAGAGTAAGACCAATACTATACTCAAAAAGAAATCGATTTTTTGACATAGATGCTATAAAGGAGAATCTTAATGATGAAGACGGTAAGTGGGTCGAAACTTATGCAAGCCTACCCTTAGGTACTACTTTTAAAATAAGACAATCTCTAAGAAAAAAAGTTCTTTCTACAGGTGAACCTGCAGACGCAGAAGTTTTACAGATAGCAAACTTAGGGACAGACAATCAAATGACAGGCTCTAGTATACCAACTAGTCTCTTAAGGGTTGATCAGTTAATTTTAAACTCAGATAGGTTTTTTGTATACGGCTCGTCTGTAAGAAATGAGCTCGGTGATTCAATGGATTCTTACATGCTACAGCTTGAAGGCGACATTGAAGCCCCTAGCTCTTTCTTTGTATTTAACAATACCAATAATAATTTAATTGTAAATTTAAAAGGTGGGTTTCTTACAATTCCGGCTTTTAACATGTACGAAATCACAGAAGGATACATGTACCCGTTCGAAGTTAGAAGAAAAAATGAATATTTTATATCAGACAATCAATCCTCGATAAGTAATTTTTTGATAAAGTCGAAGTTAGATGTAAAAAAATCTTCCTTGCCGACATACAGTCTTAATGAGAAAGACTCTTCTAAAAATTTTAGTGCAGTAGAAAAAACAGATTACAAAAATACTCTTGTGACCGTAAATGTCCCTAATGTAGAGAGTGTGCCTTTTTCAATTTTTGCTTACAAGGACAATATAATCTCAAAAAGTAAAGTTCCTGTAACGAATCAAGTCGGTTATAATTTTATTGATTTCAAAAATTTCAACACGGTTGCTAATACAACTTTAGAAGGGCAAAGGTTATTGTCGAAGCCGGTTTATCACGTGCCAAGCGCAGGTCATTACATAATGAATAATACCCAAGCTTCGTTTAATATAGAATCATTAACAAGCAATGACTATTTCTTAATAAACAATACAGTAAAAGATATTAATGTACGAGTGGGAGCCGCTAGCAAGACTTTATACAGAAATACCGTTCTTGTTTTAAGTAGTAATAAAGAAGATAGATACATTAAGAAGGCTAAAAATGAAGATGAGTTTTATGCTATATTCAACCCTAAAACAAAGATATCAACTCAAAGGGAGATAGCAAACGTTTTAAAGTTAGAAACTTACTCAGAGGTCGCAGAGGTGTATAATGCAGATTTTATTAAGCAAGATTCTTTTTTAACTTTATACTCTAAAGCTGGGCAAACAGAGACGTTCTACTTAAATCTAAACCAATACTATAAAGGGGTAGATATTCCTACAAGCACAGTAGCGAACGCTACAGCTTACGAGGTAGGCATAGGGCATGAAACAATTTATAAATTTAAATTTATAGATCCATCCTCTAATTTATATACTTTACCGGGGATATCAAAAAACGAGACCTACAAGGTCGAAGCAAATGACGATCTTTTATTAAATCAATCTATAGGTTTGCTGGGATCTCCACCACTTAGAGGCCAAGTTAAGTACATGGGGAAGGTACTCGGAAACGGGGATACTTTTACAGGTGAAGCTTCTCCTTGGTATGAAGTAAACTATCCCGACTATGTAAAAGTATACAAAGTGATAGAAGAGTTCCCAAAAGGATACTCGAATGAAACATGGGAAAATAGTATCGGAGAAGAATATAATGGTCTTACCGAAGAAGATGTTGAAGGAGCGGAAGATGGAGAAGTCGTAAATGACTCCTCCGCTCTGTTTAAAGAAAAAATAAAAAATGATTTGGCTGCACTTCTTACTGAAGAAGGTGATCCAGAAACAACTATCGCTTGGATACCAGAGAACGAAACGGCTTTTTGGTTAGATGATTCTACCAATGAAAACCGATGGGAAGTGGAATTAATTAAAAGCGAACGCAAAGAATTGAAGCTTAACGACGATAATAAATTGTCTTTCGTAAAATGTACTATGAAAAATGAGTCTTTAAGATCTCCCGTTTCTAATTTTTCATATTCTTATTATTCAGCTTTACAAAATAAGGTATTTTTATCCAAATCAAAGGATTTAACTATAGGGTTCGATTACAACCTAACACCTAACCAAAAACGCAAATTAAAAAATTCTGTATTAGCAGAGTATAACAAGGCAGACTCGATAAATTCTAGCGGGAAAAATTACAAAATAGCTTTTATTGATATAAATAGTATATTACCAGACCCCTCAACTTATCCTAATTTAGAAGAGTCTAAGGTCGAAATATCGATTAGAATAAGTAAGATAAACCAAATGCCCGAATTGCGTTTAGAAGACTACTCACAGAACGGTATAATTAAATTATTAAATAATCAGCCATGAGTGCTACAAGCTTTTATACAAACATCCAGTACGGGATAAAATCCTTTGGGCTATCTCCTATAGCAGGAGAGTCAACTAATGTTTCTGACGAGCTAACCGACTCCTTTATATACGAAATAGATAATTCTGAATCTTTTGAGTCTGTAAGTCTGTCCAATAATGATTTGCTTAAAAGTTTTTACAATAATTTTATAGCTAACTCTCCCAGTTTAAGCTCGACTTCAAACTTTAATATAAAGCTTTTAAATTCTATTCGTCAAATAAATTCAGATTTATCTTCAATTTACGTAAAAACAAAATTTAACAACCCTAGTTATGGCGCAAAAAATACAGCTCAAAAAGCGCAGGTAGAGATAACTACATCAGGGGTTTTAAACAGTACAAATTTAATTCCTGATTTTAAACTATACACAGTCGGAAACCAAACTTCAGATAATCTCAAGTTAGGCAAAAAGGGCTCGGAAACTTTTTTGACAGACGAGGAGAAAGCAGCTCCGTTCACTGAAGTCAGAGAATACGAAGGTGTATTTTTAAATAACTACGGAGTTAAGCTTTCCCCTTATTGGGAAGAGGTTTATCCTTGGTTTTATGTAGACAAGCATGAAAATTTAGAAAGTAAAATTCAATATAAATTCCAAAACTGTAAAATCTACTCATTTACTGTTAGAAATTATGACTACTCGACTTTAACATTTTATTATTCAACTTATTTGTTTGTAATTTTAAATACGTCGAAATCTAAAACTCAAATTCAAGACTTTAGTTCTTTTTCAGGAGAGTTTTCAGGCAGCCAAACTCTTCAATTAAATAAAACTTTTTACCCTTTTTCAGTTATAAAAAATAATTCTGAAGTTTATGCTGGGACTTCTTTTGACGAAAACGTAAGTGGCGTAAGCTTTGATTATCCCTCTTTTTCGAAAAATAAATCCGGCAAATTAAACGAGGACGATTCGGAAACAGGATTCGCAAGCGGAACCATGGCTTGCGATTTAGGAGGAAACTTGATGGTTAGCTACACAGGCGGCTCAAGCTATGATAAGGAAAGCATATTTAAGATAGCAGATTCTCAGTTATGCGGCGTTTCGGGTAGGTCAGTGTTCATACGGGCTAATGATACTTTACCCTACTCTGTGGAGCTTTATAAAGATTTACCAAATGTAACAGGAGCTATTGATGTTTATGCATATAATTTTAGTGGCATAAGTTATGTTAAAAATAACGGATCTCTTCAAAATATTATTTCTTCGGGATCTTTAGTAACAGGAACTCAAAAATACACAAATCTAGATCTAAGAACGGCTGACTACTACTCTTACAATTTTGATCAAGATTTAGAGGAAGAAGGCTTTACGTTTTCTTACAATTTTAGAGCTACAGGAAACAACGACTCGACTGACTACCTTTTAGATGTAAAACCCGTAATAAAAAAACCAACTATTTTCTTAGAGCAAGATAGTGAAAACAACAAAGTTTTTGTTAAGTCGAGTTATGGAACTTACTTAGATTATGCTTTTAATAATGAGGCCATTTCAACAGTAGCCATAACGGACACTTCTAACGGGTTAGAGCAAGAAACAGTAGTGTCAACAACCGGTAAGACTGGAACATTTCAAGCGACTGTTAGGAATTATTTTTACGATTTCGATTCAGAGACGATAACTCCTTTTGCAGCTAAATCTTCGATCTATCTTAATAAAAATATAAATATATCTAATTTTACTTTTCAAATTAAAAGGGACTCAAATTTAGCTACTTTCTATGACGCAGATTTAACAGCTATTACTTCTATATCAGGAAACCCTATCGGTCAAGGCGATATATTCAACTACTTTTACTACCCTTCCAACACAGAATCTGGAACTTATAGGATTTATTTAACATATAGCGGGGAAGGCTTATACGTTAAGTTAGCTGAAGATTTTGAGCCAGAGTTTGTTTCGTCAGGCTCTTATTACGAGCTGACAAAAGCTCAATTCGAGCAGTTTGTGAACTCAAGTGGTCGGATAGATATAAAAGTACTAAAAAACAAACAAGCTCAGTTTACTTTTCCTTTTACTGTTAAAACAGCTTATACTAATACCCCTACCGTTTCAATGCCTGCTATTAGTCAAGTTGTAATGAGATCTTACTCGACTGCTGAACTGTATTTTTCTTTTAATTATACATACGCTACAGAGGCAGTATGCGAAGTTTTTAATCAAGATAGCAAGCTAATATATACTAAAATTATAAATTTAGATTTTAGCAGCACTTCTACCGCTAAAACAGGAGTATTAAAAGGTATAAATGTTAATTCTTCAGTAGGCGTTTTTATTAAAGTGACAGTAAGAAGTTTAGCAGTTTCTTCCGGGGTTGAATCTTACAATTCAGCAAACTCTTCGTCTTCTCCTTACCAGCTTACGCCCAGACTGTCTAATTCAAGGCCTTCTGCAATAGAATTTTATTCCGACTCTAGTTTAACAAGCGAAATAAGCCAAATAACTGTAAATTCAACTACGTACATAAAGTTAGTTTTATATGACTTACTTCAGAATGAAATAGCTACTTCTCAATATGCTAATTACATAAAACTTTCTAGTATGAACCCATATTTCACTGTTAATAATTCTTCTGATCCTTCAGTCGATATGAAAGGTGTAACTCTTACTAGGATAAATAATCATTCTTACTCATTGTTTATTAGCATAAATAATTCAATAAATGTTAATCAATTATCAATAAAAGCTAACTACGACCCTATATTTTAAAATGCCGGAAATACAAGTATACGCAGAGGTAAGAAACCAAAACGCTACAGAAATTGGTTCTTCCATAGAAATCCAAACAGAATATGAATTTGGAAAAGACCCTATTATTTTATGGTCTTTCAGTCCTGATCAAGAAGGTGTCTCTTTACACGTAGAAAGAGAAAATCTTTCTACTGGAAATTTTGAAGCTGATGAAAGTATCGACGTATGGGATAAGCTAAAGTATACAATTTCTTTAGACCCGGATAAGAAGACAAGGGTTTACTTAGAGGTTACAGACCCAAATCAAAATGTAATTTCTCTTTCGAATTATCTAGTATTCAATTCCCTGTCAACTATAGCTCAAGCAAATAATCCAGCACCTAATCAAGCAGCTTTAAAATATGAAATAACAACAACTATCTCAGAGTCTTACTTTACCATGGAGTACGGTGCTAGATCTGGATTAGATATAGACACTGATCTCCATCATTATTTCAACGATGAATCAAAATACAAAACAATAAGGTATTCAGACCAAACTTATGATGTATTTTCGCCGGAGGACGGAAATCCTAAAGGTTTTATTTATCAAAGCTCTTCTAGTGAAGATAATTTATCGGGCTTTTTTTATCCAGCTTGTATTTCTGAAATATTACCATGCATAACTTTAATACCTGCGAGCGGCGTTAATAGCAAACAAGTAAAATTATCTTGGAAAATTATCGATGATTTTTTTGATTATAAATTTTTAAGCAATCAATTAAGAGTTGAAACTAATTCTTTAGAAGTCTCCGTACAATATAAAGATAACAATAACGTTTACCAAAATATAAAACAAAATATATTTTTAACAAAGGAGAAGAATTATGTATCTAACTTTTTTGAAATCGTACTGGAAAAAAATGATATTGAGTCTAGCGTAGTTGGGCTTTTTGATAAAATATCTTTAAGGGATAATAATTCAAATAATTTAAAAATAAAAATCGAATCCCATAATGTTACTTTTACCACTCCGCTAAGAAATGATACTAAGTCTTTTGAAGGTAATCTTTTGCTACCCCCTAAGTGGACTCATATACTTTATGATCAACACAGAGATACTAACGTAGACACGGAAGACGATATTTTAAAAATAAATTTAAACGCCCATAGCTTAAGAGGTATAGTATTACCTGAAGCTGGCTTTAAGAAAAACATACATATAAAAAACTGGAATTTGCAAGCCGCCAATAGAGGTTCTTATATCCAATCAACAAAAATATCCTATAAACTCACAGCAGAAGCAAAGGCTTTATATTTAGACCCAATTAGAGAGGGCACGATTGTTTATGTTCAACTTCCTTCCTCAGGGTTAGACGATGTGTTTTTAATACCTCCGACTTTAATGTTGCCTAAACCTAATATAGACCCGAATGGTAAGCTCGCTGAAGGGGAGGTTGTTTTAGATGAATACGGTAAAATATCTGGGATCAAAATGACAGATCCGGGATTTGGTTATTCCATGTTTAAAACTGAAAGCGATAAAAGGGATCAAACATTTGTCGATTACTTGCCTGTCGTTAGGTCTAAATTTCACGTTCAGTCTTCAAATGTAGATATAACTAAAGAGACTCTAATTCCTCAGAATGATTCTTTTAGCAGGCTTAAAGCGTCTTTAGAAGGAGGGGTAAAACTAAACCAACCTAACGGAAATACTTTGTCCGTTCTAAACCCAGAGCAAGAAACAATTCTTAAGGAATATCTAGATAGAACAGGAGCGGACACTTCAGCAGAAGGCGACTCTGAAACAAACAACCCTTACATAAACAAAAACAATAACTCTTCAAATAATGTTACTATTAAATCTATAGATTTAGAATGGTACAATATATCGAAATTATATGCAGATAAAAGTAACGATGCGCTAGAAGACTTAGAAATATACAATTTAAGCACTGACGCTGACATAAGCTCCGTTGAAGATTCCACAGTGAAAGATGAAATTGAACCGGCTGAAGTAGCATTAGATATTTCTAATACAGATATCACAGAAGACGGTCAGCTAAGAAAGACCGGGGAAAGCTCTGCATTCTCATTAAACTTCTTACCAATCTTTACTGACGCAAGCGCAGCCTCTTCTGTTTTCAACCCTAACGCAGGACCGCCTTGGTTAACTTTATTACCTTTAGATAAAAGGTCTGATGGGGCAGCTGGTTACGGAGCTTTGCCGAATATGCTTACGAGAGGAGATAGTTTTTTCAACAGAATTGTAGATGGTATAAATAATTTAAATCAAGTAAGGTTAATGTTGCCTAGCATCTGGGCGATAGACAAAGTGGAAACTAGAGATAAATGGCTTAGAGATTCGACAGGCTCCACTGAGCCTGCAGAGTTAGTTACATTCCAAAAACAAGGAGAATTTACTTCAAATACCAAAATAGACTCTTACGTTATCCCCTCTAACGGAAGAGGGGTTGGTGCTAGGGTGCTAAGATCGGTAAAGAAGACGAACGACGGTATACTGTCTCTAGAGCTTAATCAAAGCATGAACATAACGCCAATGATCCACCCTTGGATGGAGCAGGCTATTCCAGATTTTTTCACCAGATCTTTCAATAGAAAATATTTAGCTTTTGAAGTGGGAAGAACAGAGGTTTGCGATTCGTTCATGCCTTATCAAGAAAATGGCGTTGGCGTTTTGAATGGGTGTGGGACGAGTGTTGAAATTGGACCTAATATAAGTGTTCCTGACGGTAGAATAGTCACGACTTCGGCACGTTTAAGATTCTTTAATGGAGGAGGCATATCTTTGCAACCATATGGGTCAGCGGTATCTTTAGCTTTTCCCTATGGTAATGGATTCTGCAACACTTTTAGTTGCGCTAGTCAGACTGATTTAGATTTTGATTTTAGGTATTCTAACTTGTACCCAGCTATACTAAATATTCCCTCATGAAAGACTTGTCATTTAATTCTCTAATGGAAGAGGGCTTGAAAATAAAAAACAGCCTTGCTGAAACAGCAAAAAATGCAAGTAATGCAATTATCAAAAATAAAAAAATAACCTCTGACTCGCAAGACGCAAATCAGAGGTTGGGCATCTGCAATAAATGCCCTAAACTAACCAAGGCTACAGGCAGATGTGATCTATGTGGATGCTTTGTATTTTTAAAAGTTAAACTAGATTTTGAAAGCTGCCCTATCGGAAAGTGGTAATCACCTACCTTTAGCGTCTCTAATTCTAGAGATAAGATCAAATATCTTTTGGGTAGGGATTTCTTTCAAGCTGCCTATTCCTTCAGCGTTGGGAAAGCTATCTTTAATTAATCTTTTCTTTACGTCTTCGAAAACAAGATTTTTAGCATTCATTGCTTTTACTAATGTATTTATTGGGTCCATAGGATTACCCACTGCTTGCTCTGAGTATACTTGCTTATCTTTAACTTCTTCTTTACCAACAATGTTAATTTTTAGAAAATTACGGACGCATCTAACAAATGCTCGATTTTCTGCCATAGCAGCAAGGTAAGCTTGCGTAAACCCAGTTGTGTTATTTAGATGAGTATCAGCGACAGCTTCAAACGAAACAGTCTCTCCGCTAGTTTCATAATTACCTATCCAGTTAATCTTGCATACAGCGCAAACGTATTCGGGATTAGCAGTAATGATCTTATACTCTACTGATCGATAGCCTCTGATTTGAGCCAATTCTTTTATACCCCCCAAAAGGATTAGTAGGTCTTTGTCAGTTAGCTTAGAGACATCTGTTTCATTAGGATTTGTTGAGACTAAATATTCTGGTTTAATCATTTTCCTCCAGTTGACTGAGCCATCTTCGTTAAATTCGTAACTGACAGATGGCTCTTCTAGAAGGCCCAAGTCGTTACGGGTAAATAGCTTAGGAGGAGATGAGGTGAGTTTAGTTTTCTTTTTAGCTGTAGCCATAGGGAGTAATATACTTAAATTTGCTCAGAAGTCAAGAAATAAAAACTATCGGCTTCTTCAGAGAAAGAGTCTTCAATTACAGAAGGAAGTTCATGATAAACGTCTCTGACTTTTTCAGACGGTTTCCCAGCAAGCAAGTCTGATCGAGACGCATACATCTTCCCAGACTTTATGATGATTTTGCTAGTCTTAAACTTAACTTTAGTTTTATCAATCTCATCTAAGAAACTCAAATCAACTTTATTAAGTTTATTTATACGACTGAAATCTAAATACTTAATTTTTTCACGGTTTAGTAGATCGTCATCTAAACTCGACATTAGGTCAAAGCTAATATGCAGATTTTCCATTACCGGTAAAATAGACGGGTCAGAATTTTGATTAATCTTATAGAAAACTTTTTTAATATTACCTCTTCTTTGTTCTAGTAATTCGGGGCTAATCATTCTGTCTGTGACAATAGATGCTTTGCAGTTTTTAAGCTGCTCGTTTAGATTGACTTCAGAAAAATGCTCGTCCATTCTGATAAATATTTCATCACTATAGCTATCTTTGCTTATTTGAAAATGACAATTTGGTATTAAGTCTATAGATTTAACAGCGAAAACTCTTCCCACATACAAAGTAGGATTAAACTCAAAACTTTCATCAGGGAATAACCCTGTTATGATTTTTTCTGCGATTTCTTCTGGTCTAATATTGTTTATAGAATTAGCCACGGGGCTAAGAAAAGCTTTTCTTTTATTTTTAGAGTTTATTATCTCGCTTTTAGACGCCAGTAAGTTATCAACGCCATAGTTATGCTTTAAAAAGCATTGAGGGACATTATTCTCAGAGCATATTAAAGAATACAAAGTAGAGCTACCGCAAAAGAATTTGCAGTTTTTCAATAAGTAAGCTTTTTGGTTTATCGAAATGTCTTCGTTTACAAAAGTATGGTTAAATTCAAATTTTTTATCTTTAACGAATTGAACAACCTCAATATTGTGCTTTTTTAAATAAGGAGATATTAAATCTATAACCCTGCTCCAAAAAAGATAGTTTGAGTTTGGATTTTCATTTTGAGTATTTAAAACAATATAGTCTTTAAAACCTAAAGGAAAGAGCTTCTGATATAACTCTGCTTTCTCTGGTTTTATACCAGTGGTCATTGAAAAAGATTCTATTAATTTCATTTAGAAAAAGAACTATCCTTTCTATTTAAGTATACAGAATGATTGCTAAGTAAGGAGAAATCATCTAATGAATAGCATTCATAAAAATTTTCTTCTACAAATTTTGGATCATTAAACTCGTTCCCCTTAACAAAAGCTTCTGAGATGCTTGAGTTCCCCATTAATATATGAGCAGCCTTAGGGTTTGTAAAAACGCAAATCTTTTTGTCTGGGTATTTATTTTTAATTCCAGCTATGATTTTAGTAGATAGGTATATGTTTTCTTCTGTAGAGTTAATTTTTACTAAAATTTTATTTTGCTTATCTCCCTCTTTGAAAAGGACCTCTTTGGACATTTCTGTTTTAGAAGCTATTTCTTTATGAGCTACTGATCTAAAATAATTTTCAACAGTCTGTCTGGACATTCCTGACTTCAATTTATGCATCCAGTGATTTAACCCTTCGTTCTCATCCTTTACTGGCGAAGCGAGTATGTGAGTGTATAGATACTCGATCCACTTTTTATCATCTTTTATCTCAGGAACGACAGCTTTAGGGTTTTGTTTTAATATTTTCTTTTTTATTTTTGAGTAGTCTATGAAATCAGAATTATCTATGAATTCTTCTAGTTTTTTTCCTATCTTTTCAGTGCTGAAATTATCTATCACCCACTTACGCCCTTGCCTAGCCATTTTTTTTCTGTCTTTAGGCGTCATGTTGTAAACAGTTTCAATATTATCAGCAATTGAATGCTCTTTAGTTGAAGCCTTGACGAACTCTGTTCCAAATTCAGAGTATTCATCCCAATCTAAGGCTAAAGAGGATGCTTCTGGAACACACATGTCTTGTCCGCAGCTATAATTTGTTACAAGAGTGATCAAGCCAGCTAGTTTTGCTTCTTGAATAGGTATTTCTTGACCGCCGCTTGTAAATGGATGACAGTAAACATCCATTAAATTGTAAATTTCATTAAGTTGTTTTTCTTTTACTCCTGCTCCTGTAGAGGTAGTAACAAATGTTCCTTTATTATTACAAAATGGACATTGAATTTCTGGGCTTGTAAACTGCTGGACTTTATAATGACCGCAAGATTTACACATGTATGTAGTTAAAATATCTTTAATAGAAACGCCCCGCTCTTTACTTAATCTAGGAATATTCCATCCTTCATGCCATCCTGTATGCAATAGCAACTTAGCTGAGACAGAGGGATTCTTATCTTTAAATATTTTAAAACCACTCAGAAGCTTAGGTAGAGTTTTCCTTAGTTGATTTCTAAAAACAAAACCAATAATAAAATTATTTTCATCTATTCCACTCTTTTGCCTGAGAAGTTTTTTCTCATTAGCTTCTAAAGGTTTAAAATGCTCAGTATCAACACTACCTCTTAAAGTTTTAACATGTTTATGGCCTAACTTATGCATTTCCTGAGTAGCAAAGTCAGCCCATATCCAATAATTTTTTATTTTAGGAGCAGCCTTTACTGCTTTCTCCAGTAATGGTAACGAATCTAACGTGGTCCAAATAGCAGAATTTATTTGTTGAAACCATGGTTTATCAATCGAAAAATCAACCCCCCAAAAATCTTGAGTGCCTATGTATACATCAGGTTTCTCATCTTCTATAATTTTGTCTATAGCAAAAGCTCCATAAGCGTACATTCTTCTTTTTTCTGGAGAAGAGTCGCAATCTGCTTTCTCCGGCCCAGTAGCAGGAACTACTCCTATACTTTTCCAAGGAGTCCTTGAGAGCTCTGGATGGTTCTGAGAAACGCCACCAGAAACAGATATAATATCATATTTGTTGGTTTTATAAAGGTAAGAAAGAATGGCTCTAGCGTTTCTGCCAAAACCAGTCTTGCTTAATGCGAAATCGCTATGGAATAAAACTTTTTTCTTCATTAACCTATCTATAATAGATATTCCGAGAGCTTAATTCCACAAAAAAACCTGCGACTTTCATCGCAGGCAAGTATTTTTACCATTCTTCGTCAGAGTCGAAGACGGGTTCTTCTTTTGGTGGAGTAGGCGGCTTAGGTGGGGCTGAGTTAGCCTTAGGAGCAGGTTGATTGCTGCTGCCTTTGTTTCTCCAAGCCTCCTGTTCCTTATCTAAAGCTTGAAATATTTTAGTCAAACAAAATGTGAAAAAAGCTTCTAGTTTAATTGCTTCTCCGAAGTTAAAACCAACTAAGAAAGAAGATTTTTCTCCGTTAGTAGGTTGCTTGTTGATAGAAAGCCCAAAGCCCATCTGGGTTTCTTGCCTCATATAAGGCGAAAAAGACCCCATAGTTTTTTGATTAGGGTTGCTGTGGAAGATTTTAAATTCAGTATTAGATCTAATGGTATTAATAATTCCACACATTTCATCGTCAGATAACTTAAAGTTACAAGACTTAGCAGGGTTTTTAGCGTTCTGACCAAAAGTTCCTCTTTTCTTAGAGTCATCCCAAGATGCTTGTTTAATTAAGTTTACGTAAACGCAGCGATCTCTGTCTGAGTAGTTGAAGGAGCAGGCGTGACCAGTCACTTTAGGGTTGGGCTTGTAGAATTGAATCATATGTATATATAGTACTAGTTATTGTGGTTTTGTCAAGAGCTTTTTTCTTTTTTTAGAAAAAGATCATCATTGTTTTTAAGCTCTGAAAGTTTTGTGTAAATTTTTAAAGTTTGGATCGAGACGGTGTCAGCAAATAAACAGTCTTGTTTCTTTTGTGCTTTGACTATAACAATATCATTGTCTTTTGGCAAGTTATCATTATTGCAGGTTTTTATGTAGTCTATCTTATTGTTAAAAGCTAACAGAGGAATTGTTCCCCATTGATCTGAAAGAATCAACTTCATTGTCCTTGTTTTCTTTTCATTTCTAGCTACCCATTGAGAAGCTTTATCGACTTTGGCAACCATAAAAACGACAGAGTCAATCTCTTCCTGATCAACTTCAATAGAGTTTTTTAAGTTTCTAATTTTTGAAGAAAAGATCTCTTTTAAAGATTTGTTATAAGAGTACCCTAAAAGTTTATTCTCATAAAACCAGTTAGCAAAACTTTCAGATTGGTTGTTTTGCCTGTAGATTTGCAAATAAGGATCATATTTTCTCTTGATAGTTTTTACCCTACTCTCTCTTATCAAAAGCTTTCCATTTTCATTTTTAGATACTGAAAGATGTTTTATGATTTTGAATAGGTCGAAGTTAAACTCTTCTGATAGATCGAAACATAAGCACTTCTCCTTATCGGTTAGAAGGTTCCACAGCTGAGCCTCTAAAACCACTCTACTTCTAGATTTAGACAACTCTTCTAAAGCTCCGGCCTGAATCAATGCTGATAAAGCTCCAATATTTAAACCTGCCCCCTTAGCTCCTTGAAAGACCTCAAATTTGTTTGAGTTTTCTGATTTAAAGTCTTTAAGCTTCTCCATTGTCTTTTCTGATATACCTTTAATAGAAGACAATCCAAATCTAATATTATTATCTTCTAGAGAAAAGTCGGAATCTGATTTTATGATGTGCGGACCTAAAAGCTCGATGTTAAAGCGATGCAATTCTTTTTGAATTTTAGACACCTCCTCTAAAGGGGAAGGCTCATGTTTTGTCATTTCGAGAAGGGCTAAGAAGAAATGTTGAGGGTATTTGAACTTTAAATAAATCGTGCTTGCTGCAAGCGCAGCGTAACACATCGAATGAGATTTGTTAAAAGAGTAGTTCGCTGAATTTTCCAGAATACGCCAAAGTATATCCCCGATTTCTGGATCTAAGTTTTTTTCTTTTATTTTATCAGAAATTTTCTGTTTCCATTTTTTTACCTCTTCGATTTTTTTCTTACCGACAATTCTCCTAAGCACTTCAGCTTCATCAAGAGTAAAACCAATTTTATGAGACATTTGCATTAACTGCTCTTGGTAAAGGGCTACTCCTCCACTTGAGCTTAAGACGGAATCAAAGAAAGGATGTATCGGCTCATAGACATCGTTATTAGTATAATTAGAATATTGATCAACAAACTCTAAAGCCCCCGGTCTAGCTAAAGCAAGAACTCCACTAAGCTCTTCAAGGTTTTTAGGGCATACTTTCCTGCAGACTTTAAAGTTAGTCTCCGCTTCAATTTGGAAAATACCATGGGGGTTTTTAAGATCTTGTAACTGCTGGTAAATAAACGGATCGTTAAAGTCTACATCCGAAACAGCAATCCCCACCAATTTACAAACACGATCAACGATAGAAACGCTCCTCAACCCAAGCAGGTCAAGTTTTACATTAAAAATAGAAGCCCAGTTCATATCGTAAGTAGAAACTCTCTCTTTATCAGAGGTAAGTTCCGTTGGGCAGCTTTCCATGATTGGATCGTAAGAAAGCATCATTCCCGATGCATGAACGCTTTTATTCTTAATTAAAGATCTCAGTTTAAGCGCAGTTTCATAAACTCTGGGGTTTTCATCACACCAGTTTCTGAAATCCTCCTGCTCTTCATGAGCGGTTTTTAAATCTTGTACTTGGCCAAAGACTTTAGGTATCAGAGAGCTTACCTCATTCATCTCAGTCTCTGCTTTCTCTTCAATAATCTTACCGCATTCTTTAATTAAAAGTTTACCGCTAAGAGTAGTGAGAGTTAAAATTTTAGAAGTGCGTCCTTCAAAAAGCTTTTCAATAAATTTGATAACTTTATGCCTACTGTAATAGCAGATGTCAATATCGACATCGCACATCAAAGACCCATCAAGATAGGTGATTCCATCTACCACTTGTTTTTTCGCTCTAATTTTAGAAATAAACCTCTCGAAAAAGAGCCCGTATTTTATTGGATCTACTTTTGTAACGCCTAATAAGTACAAAACTAAACTTCCTGCTGCTGACCCACGACCCAAGCCAACTGCTATGTCAGTTTCCTTGCAGTGATTAATTACTGTCCATACAAGCAATATATAATCTACAAAGCCTAACTCTTTAATCGTAGAAAGCTCAGATTTTACTCGCTTTCCATATTCTGAATGCTGCTCCTTAGGTATATCGAACTTTTTAAAGTTTTCTCTACACACTTTTAGCAGGAATTCATAGTTCGAGGCTTTACTGCTAAGACCGTAAGAGTCTTTAATTCGATCCTCAATCTTGAAGTCAGGAAGCCTGACGCCATGCAAAGGAATGTCTATCTTTGAGAAGTTGGAGTCAAATTTTTTCATATATCTATTTGGAACTTTAACTTGTTCCATAATTTTAGATTAAGCTCTAAATCTACAATAGCGTCATGAAGCTTTTCGTAATCATGCTCAATTTTGTATTCTTTACCTAATGCGGCTTGGTTAGTTTTCACTCCTTTGCGACGAGTATGTAAAAGCTTGTATTGATAGTCTATCAAGTCTTCATTAGGCATTTTGTCTACAGGAAACTTAACTCCTTTAGCTATGCAATTAGTATCTATAATCTTTTCGGTTAAATGGTCGATTCTCTTGTTCTTCAATAGATACATTTCTTTTATAAGATAAATATCAAACCCTAAGATGTTATGACCTACTATATAATCACAAGAATCAAGCCACTCTTCTATGCAAGGAAAAACTGCATCGAAAGTTTTACCAAGTCTGTCTACTTTTTCTTGGCTGTATCGAGTTATCCTTTTAGCGTCTTCTGATATTTTTAGCTTAGTGTCCCACTTTATGAGTAAATCTTTTTCATCAATCTTTTTGCCTCCGACAGTTTTGATCATAGATACCTGCCAAGGTAAATTTTGGCAAAAGTTAAGGCACAAATTTAATGTTTCACAGTCGATAAAAACAAAAGTGCTTTTTTTATCAAATCTTAAAAGCTCATTTTCCATATTTTTCATTAAACGCTTCGGCGCAAAACTCGTTAGAGGAGCAATGTTCCAAGTTAGGTTTGTTTAAGGTTGTCCTTTTTGAGATGCATCTACAAGTTAAATAAGAAAGAAAATCTTTTTTTGTTTCATAGTAAACGGATTGGGCTTGAAAAATTTCAAAATCTTTCGCAGCTGCCGATCTAACTTTTCTTTCTAATAGAGTGTCTAAAGGAAGGTTGTTGTTTTCTATTAAGTAAGTAGGCTTGCAAAAACTAAAGTCTGGAACGCAGACGCTATAAGTAAAATGATTTTTAAACACGTAAGAGTCGTAAAAGGGCACAGTTAGCATTAAATCGTCGCTCCAGAGCTCTTTTAACGAATCCGTATCAATTCTAGGGTAATAGTAGAAACCTTCGTTACAAGCGATTGTAGAGATTTTTATTAAGTCGTAATATCCTTTGCCGTTTTTGGCAAAAATCACGACTTTATGTTCTTTGGTTCTAGATTCTGATGTTTTTTTGCTAATTTGGTCGCAAAGCGTTAGTCTTAACCCAAATTGAAGTTTTACTTTCAGATTTTGACTGGACTTATAAGCCTCCAAAAAACCTGACATTGAGTCTTCTACCAGAGTTACTGATTTCAGTTTTAGTTTTTCAGCAATATTAAAAACAGAACTAGGCTCGTCTTTTTCGCTGGTACCAGCAGGATTAAGGGTTAGCACCGATTTTCCCAAACTATAGTGGGACTTAAAAAGAGGGATTGCAGAATAGTTTGCCATTTTATCTCCAGTGAGGGCAACCTTTATAGTCCACCTCTTTAATAGTGTCAACCTTTTCTTGGCCAGAAAGGTCTTCTCTCGAAAAGGCTGACTTAACGAATTTACCGTTCTTGTCTAGCCCTTTGAAGTATTTAGACGCTTTTCGGGAGGGGCAAATCCATTTCCCTTCGACATCTTTACCACACAGCCAGCTTTTAGCTCTAGATTTTGCTGCTAGGTTGTCTTTCGCAGAGCCCTCTCCGAAAGAGGTGATATAACCAGCAACATAAGCTAAATACTCTTCAAAGCCTTTGAGTTCTTCTTCGTTGATTTGAGGAGCTTCTTGAAAAGGTTGTTTTTTAAATTTTAAGAAGACAAAAGAGACGCTTGGTATTTTACCTGTTTTTTTGTAAACAGCCAAAGAATACATTAAATTTTGAAGATTAAAATTGATTTCTTTTTTAGAAAATTTAGCTTTACTTGATTTATAGTCGAAAACTTTGTATTCACCATTCTTGTACTTAGCTATCTTATCTATGAAGCCATTGATTATGTACCTATCTTCTTCTAATTTAAAGTAATCTTCAGGTAAGACTTCATCTGCCCCAGCGCAAAAGAAATCATTTTGCAGACCTGTTTGGATCATGCTGTACATTAAATCTAGGTTGTCTTCATCGTCTACGTTCAGGCGTTTAGCATGCTTAAGGATTAGTCTATGTATAGATGGGCTTTTAATTACCCCTGCCTTCCCAGAGCATAAAGTGTCAAAGTATTTCTTATGCCTATCATTCAATAGTAATTCAAATATTAAATGGCATATCGTCCCCCTTGACGCTCCAGAGTTAGATATGTCAGGGTATTTTAAATTATACTTAGAATGGTAAAGCCAGCTACAACTCTCCATTGTTTTTATTCTACTTGCACTTAACCTTACTTTCTCTTTTTTCATATGCTATTATTCCATTCGATTATTTTTTGAGGTTCAGAGATATTTAATTCACCGAAATCTTTATTTGTTTCTGGTAGTTTTATAGATATTTGTTTTTTATCAAAGTATAAAAGTAATTTTTTTCGCACACTTTCCGCTGCTAAATTGCCAGCAGATGATTTTAAGCTATCATTGTTAAAAGCTATAATAATTTTTGTTGGATTTAAGGAAACCAAACTCATCAAAATTTTAGAAGTTAGAGACAGGCCAAAAGTAACAATTACATTTGATATTCCATTTTCTTTCAAAGCAAGCATATCTCCGATGCTCTCCACTAAAATAGCTTCTTTTTTTGTTTTTAATATGTTATAATTAACTTTAAAAGGAAAAGCCCATTGTTTTTTATCTCCTATAAGCTTCCACTTAGGTCTGCGATCATCAGAGCTTTGAGAAACATCTCTTCCAGCAAACCCTATTATTTGATCCCTGCTGTCAAAAATCGGAAATACATACCTGTTATACATTTTTCCAGTAGTAGCTAATCCTCCTTCAAAAGGTTTTACTATATGTTCAGAAATGCTTCTAGACGCCCAGTAAGAATGATCGTTTCTTAGTTTTAATAATATAGATTTGTCAAAAACTCTACATTGCTTTAAAGTAGCTTTTGGCTTTAGTGTCGTGTTTTCTTCTTGATATAGGCTTCTTTTAGAGGCCCATTCTTTAGCTTCAGAAATAGAATCTAAATTTAATGTGATCTTAATTAAATCTTCTAAAGATCCAGACTTGTTCTCTTTAAAATCAACCCATTTTCCAGAGTCCTTCCAGATTCTTAAAACATTATCGTTATCAGAATCTCTATATAATGGTCGAGTCCTAAATTCTTTCCCATTATCTATCAGCGAGTAACCTATTTCTTCCAGAACCCTCCTTACAGACTCGCTCATAAAAGCTCTCCATCGTTTGAATCGTCTAAACTAGGCCTTAATTCTGCAGCCCTAACTATATCCTGCAAAGTTCCAGTTTCTTCTACTCTAAAATTGTCAATATTAAAGCTTATAAAATTAGGAACATATTTCACTCTTCCATCTCTATTTATTGGTATGTAATCGTGATGACCAGCAGCAGTTCTACCTTGGAACCTAGCGGCTAAAGGAATTAATTTGTGACTACCAAATTCCTCACCGTCTTCGGCTATTTCATCTAAAGTTTTTCGTCTGAAGATAGCGACAAAAGAAGCGAACCACTGAAGTCGATCTGATTGGGAAATTGCGCTACTATCATCAATGCCATTCTCAGCGCTTCTGTTTAACTGACAAGCCGTTAACATGGGAACGTTTAGTTCTGAACAAAGCTCTTTCAAAGCGTTAACTTTATCACCAATAAGCTGGTACTCTTGTTTATTCTTATCTGACTCTCCTGTAAGCTTAATGTAATCATATACTATGACGCAAGGATTACCTCTTCCTACTTTTGAAAAATACCACCTCTTTATAGTAGAGACTACTTGCTCAATCGGCTTTCCTGAAACTTCAAGGTGATCTACTTGGCCCCTAATTTCATTAATCTTACTTTTGTTTTCTTGAAATTTATCGTATAGCTCTTGATTTTTCTTCCAATTGCCAGTTTCAAGATGCCACATTGGAATTTGAGTTATAGAAGAAGCGATTCTAAATTTCATGTCAGAAGTTGACATTTCAGTATCAAGAACTAAAGCTTTGCACCCCTTATTCAAAGTGGTTATCTTTATTGCAAGATCATTTAAGACAGTTGATTTGCCATGTTTTGGTCTACTTACCCATGCATAAATATTTCCGGGTCTTATTCCTCCATACATTTCATTAAAATTATCATATGGAGTTATTAGCCCAGATTCTTCTATAGGATTGTTACCTCTTTCTTCAATTATATCAACTATATTAGAAGTTATGTCTTCTGGATTAGAAGATTTAGTAGCATACGGCGATATAGATTTATTATATATTTTATCGGACTCAGTTATAATTTCTTCTATATTTTTATCTGAGCATGTATGAGCAAACTTTTTAATATGATCCCCTGTCTGCTCGATCTCTCTTCTTATTCTAAACTTTAACAACTCTTTAGCTGCCTCTATGAGGCCTTTGGGATTAGAAGGTATTAAGCAAATGCTTTTGACATAATTGAAAATATCAATCGTTTGATCTTCAAATGTGATTCCTAAGTTTTTTGCTTTTTGAGCTATCAATACTTTATCGATAGATTCACCTTTGTTGAAACATTCTTTATAGACAGAGTAAACTGTATAATGAACTTCGTTTACAAAATCGTCTTCACAAATAAAGGCTTCGATATCAGGAAATACCTTAGGGTGCTTGATTATTGCGGACAATACATACTTTTCCAGTTCGAGAGAATAAATAGACATTACAGTATTATGTTATATGTATCTTTAAAAAACTTTTCGCTGAGATCACTTACTTCATCATAGTAAATCTCAACAAAAGTATATTTGTTTAATTTTAACCACTCTTCTTTCTTAACGTCTCTTTTAATGGACTTTAAAAAGTTTAGTCGAGAGTTGTTGTGAAAAAACTTATTGAATTCGGTGTGTTGAGGTCCATGGACTTCAACTGCAATTTTTTTAGTAGCATTAAGCAGATCTACTTTCATCCTTGATCCGTAAACTGGGAACTCCTCATAAACTACATGATTTTTCCAGTAATCTTTTAGAAACAGCTTAGTCTTCTCTTGTATTTTAGATCTAGACTTAGAGTCCCACTTGATTAGATACTTAAAGACGTTTCTGTTAACTACTCTTCCATATATGTTGTAAAGCTTCATCTGTAAACACTGACGAATTTATCGTATAAGTGTTTAGTGATTTTTTGATTGTTTTCTAAAAATGTTTTTAAATTCTCTTGTCCTTGGTGTTGTTTCGGCATTTCGAGACCTTTCTCTTCAAGTTCTTTAACTAGTTCATCACAGATCGTAATCCAAGCCCCTTTGGCATGAGCAAACTCCCAAGCTAGCAACTGATCTACGATTTCATACTCAACCCAAACACTAGAACCGCCTGTTCTTCCGTACTTAATTGGGTACTTAACCTCTACACCTGTCTTTTCATTAGGCGTTTTCTTAAATATTAATTTGCACCAATGACCTATGGGCTGATCTTTTTTAGAGTTTGCGTAAATTATATCACTTTTATATCTCTGCTGAAACTCCATAATCCAATCAGAATAATGAAGGGCTGCATTTCCTCCGCTAGCATTAGTGACTTTAGGGTCGCTTTTCTCATATTGATTGATTTTAATAGTAGATCTTACTTGGGAAATTAAAAAACAAATATGCCCTTTAGAAGAAAAGCTTGCTGCCATTTTCCTAAGCATATCGGAAGTTAGAAGTGCTGCTCCAGCAGTTTTATTAGCTTCAATGGAAGATTTTTGCAAATCATTCCTTGGGACTAATGCATCAAGGCTATCTAAGATAAAGAAGTAGATATTGTTTTCATTGTTATCTTTTATAAGTCTACGCATCATATCTATGACAAACTCGTAATCGTTAGTAGGTATTACAGCCCATCTTTCTGGAGTCGTGTCTACTCCTGATCTTTCGATCATAGATTCACTAAGACGCCCCTCAGACTTAATATATACAACAGTGCCTTTATCGGGATTAACTTTTTGAAAACTTCTAGCAAAACAAAGAGCGTTGCTAGTTTTACCTCCCTCTGTTACGCCACTTGATCTAACGATCCCCGGATGAATACCTCCTGCCATTTGCATGTCGAGAGTCAAGCTTCCACTACTTGCGATATAGTCTATTCCGCTCTCATAAGCATAGTGATGATCTTTATTTTCAGCTAAAAAAGATTGGAGAACTTTAAGCTTATTATTTGGAGAGTCATCTAAGTTCTGATTTTTTCTTGTTCTGGGCATATTATTTATTAAATAAGTTTAAAAATTCTTTGATATTTGTGGGTTTTTTGTTTACTTTTTTCTTTCTGCCTAGCGTTTCATTTCCGATGTCGTAAGATTTCTTTTCGAACTTGAGAGTTTCATGACTCTTGCTTTTCAGAAGAAACTCTTTACCTTTTTCGCCTAAAAACCAGACTAGAGACTTTACTTTGAATTCTTTACTGAAGGATAATAGGAAGTCGTAACCGTAAGTGTCAATAAGAATTTTTGCTATTCTCATCTCATTAGGCCAGCTAAACTTTGCCCTTTCTGCAAGGAAAGACTTAATCAGCACTTGTTGCTTGCTAAGCTTGCGAGGTTTCTTTTTCTTTTTTCCAGTCGTAGTCACTCAGGTAATATCAGCTAATAAGATTTATTTGTCAAGAGCTCAATATCGTTTTTCACCATTTTTTCAACTAACATGTCAAAAGTTACTTTAGGTTTCCAATTAAGTTCAGTTCTAGCAGGGGTAGAGTCTCCTAATAACAAATCGACTTCTGCTGGCCTGTAAAACTTTTCGTTTATCCTTACTAAAACAGATGATTGAGTTTGGTTTTGAACAACATAATCCCTAATCAACGACAATTCTTCTTTCGTTCTTTTTCCGTGCCACATTCCAACTATTCCGGCTGTTTCAAAAGCTTTGTCTATAAACTCTCTGATAGAATGAGTTTCGCCGCTAGAAAGAACGTAATCTTTAGCTTTTTCTTGATTCAGCATTTTCCATACTCCGTCAACAAAATCTTCACTGTCGCTCCAGTCTCTTTTTGCGTCTATATTACCTAATTCAATTGGTTCAAAAGGTAGGTTGTTTATGATTGCATGGTGAATTCTGGCTACGCCCTTTGATATTTTTCTTGTTACAAATTCTTTTCCTCTTTTAGTTCCTTCGTGATTAAACAGTATACCATGAACAGCATGCAGATCGTAAGAGTCTCTGTAGGTTTTTACTAAATGTCTCGCTGCAGCTTTAGAAGCTCCATAAGGACTTCTGGGTTTGATTGGGTGAGATATGTCTTGAGGTGAATAATCAACGTTTCCAAATTCCTCGCTAGACCCAGCAGAGTAAAACCTGCAATCAGGCTTATGCCTTCTTATAGCTTCTAAGCACCTTAGGACTCCTGTAGCATTAGTATCGAACGTCTCAGACGGAATAGTCCAGCTACAGCCTACAAAGCTTTGAGCGGCGAAATTAATGAAATAGTCAGGCTTAGCTTTAGTAATAATATCCTCAATACTTACGCTATCCCCCAGATCAGCATAAACCAAATGAAACCTTTTATTGTCGATAAACCTCTGACAGTTAGAAAAATTAGGGTTTGAAGACCTTCTCATAACTCCGTAAATCTTACAGTCAGTCTCTCGAAGGAGATATTCTACCATATTTGCTCCATCTTGACCTAGAATTCCTGTGACAATAACGCTTTTCATAAAATTAAACTTCTGGGTTTTGAGAGTATTTTATCAAAGAGGTCGTGTCCATTCCTAAACACTTTAAGCCGTAATTTTTAAACTTTGAAATATTCGATTTTACATTTTTAGGAATGTGTATTCCTAGTTTTTTTTCTCCTATCTCTTGCTTTAATACCTCCATGGCTGATTTAAACTCTTTAGAGTCGTAATCTCCAGCAGACCCTAAAGATAAAGATAAGTCGTAAGGTCCTATAAGATAGTAGTCAAAAGCTGGATCGCAAAGACTGCTGTTTAGTATTAAGGTCGTCTGATCTTCTTCCTTAATCTTTTCTACGGCTTCGGATGATTCTATTTGAGGAATAAGTAAAGGTTTTTTATGTACCCCTAGTTTCTTTTTTTCTCCCCAATCATTATGAGCCGAAAAACCTAACCCTCTTTTTCCTAAGGGCGGGAATAAAGAATATTCTAGAATTTTGATGCTTTGCTTTCTTGATACTATATTGGCAAAAATTAAACCGTCCGCTCCGGCATCTAAGCAGTAACTGATCATAGATTTACTTACCTCTGGTAATCTTACTATTACTAGCTTGCCTTTTGCTTTTGCGTTAATACAATTAAGTAAGTTTTCTTTATTAAAAAAACCATGCTCGCAGTCTAACACGACTCCATCTAAAGCAGTATTAGACGTTAATATTTTAGTTATAATAGGGGAAGATATTTGCTGCCACAATAATTTCATTAGCTTCCTGAGTCTTTCTTTTAATATAAAGTGATTTCGGTTTTTATATTATTGAGTTTACTAGTTTCCAGTCTTCTTCTGTATCTATGTCTAAGTTGTACGGGTAATTTATTTCAAGAATATATGGATTATATCCGATCCTGTTATTTAAATCTAAAACTTCTGGTTTAAAAGCGTATAAATAAGAGTTTTCTTCGTACAATTTAGGTAGATCCTGAGTCTGTTCTAATTTCATTGGGTTGTGATTTACTGGACAAAGCCCATACTTTTCTTTTCTCCAGAACCTGCTTTGTATTATGTTCGCTGAGAATACAGAGTCGTAATCTTCTAATAGTATTTTATTAAATGCAGCATCTATGTGATTTATTTGCAAGAAAGGCGATGTAACATGAATCTGGCAAATAGGACTTTTAATTTTAAAAGACTTTCTGAAATCTTTCAGCAACTCTACAACAGAAACCTGATCTCCAATTAAATTTTTATTTCTTTTAAATGCCACGACATTTCTAGAAGAGCATTTTTTTATAACATCTTCAGAGTCAGTGTTAATATATACTTTATACTTAGTATTTGCGAATTTATCAATAGTCCTTTCCCATAAAGGCTTCCCTTCAAATAGCCGAAAGTTTTTATTCGGAACTCTTTGAGAGTTGTGTTTTATTGGAATAAATATCGTTGTCATCTAGTGTGGTTTCTTGAGATTTTAGGTAATTTTCTATACTTATTTATTCTTAAATCTGTATCGCTAGAGTTTATTTTTTTTTCAAAATCTTTCTCAAGCTCTATATTAGACCTGTTTTTAAGCAAAACATTCTTAAAATGCATAATTTGAGAAAGTTGATCGTGTAAAATGGGAGATAGCCCATATGCAGAAGTGTCATCTTCACCAAAAGTCCTAACGTACTTATCGCTGTACCTTTCCCGAGAAGCTTGAGGAACCCCTAAGTTGTAAAAATCAATTCCAGTAAAATATAGAGATTTTAGATTACATCTCATGAGCATATTTAAAGCGCCATACCCCGAGTTAAAATTAGCAGTATATTGAGTAAAAGAACCTTGTCCGTGGTCTTCAGCAAAATCTTTTGGAAAGATCTCCCAGTACAAATGCCATCTATGGGTGTATTTTTTACTTAGATCGTCCTGTAGGCTGTATAACGGGATTCCAAATTTTTTAAACTCCTTATCGTAAACTTCATTAACAGAAATCCAATCTTCGTCATTATTAGGGTTTCCTGTTGCTTTAAGTTCTGCTACTGAGTCGCTAGACATTAGATACGAAGGGTAATCACGACTGTTTAAAGACTCTAGGTGGTTTTTCAACTTAGGGCCATAGCACGGATTAAAATTACTCACTATAACATTTGTTTTTTTTCCGTAATCATCAGTGTTGCTAATTACATGATTCACCCTTACAACGACATCGCAATCGTCAATTTTTTTACCAAGCTTCTTACCTTCTATGTGAGGAGAAGGCCCGACAAGCGCTACGGTTTTTCCTTCTATGAAAGAATTGAAATCGCAATCAAATTTACCAGAATTTATATAGAAAGCGCTGGAATTTAAATTATTTTGAAGTAAGTGGACAGAGTCTTGAGGTGGTAAATCGGTCAGTTTTTCCCAAGGGTTGTCTTGGGTTTGTAGGTCGGAATGGTTAATTGAAACCTTTTTCAAGAAAAGATTTTTATTTACAAAAAAAGGATGGTCTAAATCAAAAAATTTTGAAATTAATTCTTCATCTAGCCAATTTTTATTTTTTGCTTTAGGTTCAGGAGATAAATTTTTACTTTTGAACAGTTCTACAAAATGATGTTTTACGCTTAAAGGGCTAAGTTTAGCAAAGGGGCTCTGTATTTTTACTTCTTCAAGAATTCCATCCGAAATCCATTGCCAAAGCTTTACCATTTCTAAGTCGTCTTTCTCATATCTATTACCAGTCTCGTATTTAGAGTTGTGGTAGATTAAATTATGAGTTACTGCACTGTACTCAAGCAGCGGTATTTCTAGTATATTAAATAAATGGCAACCACCAAAAGCAAAACCAAAATTAGTAGGTAGTGGAAAAAAGTAATCGATTAAAGACTTGTGGATTATTTTACATCCAAAATGGGTAAATGCTTGAACGGAGTAGCGCTTTGAATTAAAATGACTTTCATCAGAGCTGGGGTGATTAATCCCTCCATGAATTATGTTTCGACCAGAGTGGGGAATTAAAAAAGCAGGATTAAGGTGGTCTAGATCTTTTATTAATTGATCTAAAACGCTAAGGTCTGTTTTTGATTCAAACTCGTAATCATAATCTATAAAAGCGTAATAGTCGTAATTCTTAGGGACTAAATCTATTAAAATATTTTTAGTTTCTATATACGTCGTATTGGGACAAAATTTTAGTGCATCAGGATGATTTTCATCGTGGGTTACAAAATAAAAATCGCACTCTTCCTGATTAGAGAACTGCATCACATGATCAGGATTAGGCTTAGATGGGGTTATTTGTAAAACGCAAAGTCTCTTATTCATTTTTTGAAGTATTCTAACCAATAGTTAACCATTTCGTCCATTAGGGTCTCAAAACTATATTCCGGTTTCCAGCCTAATTCTTTTTTAATTTTAGAGCAATCTCCTTTTAAGTATGGCAGTTCTTCGGGACGCATGTATTTAGGGTTTTGAGTTACGTAATCTTCATAATTCATTTGGAGTTTTGAAAAAACGTATTCACACATTTCTCGAACGGAATGAGTTTGACCCGTAGCAACTACCCAATCATCAGCTTTATCTTGTTGAACGATTAAGTGCATAGCTCTAACGTAATCTTTCGAGTGCCCCCAGTCTCTGTAGGAGTCTATATTTCCAAGCTCAAGCTTGTCTTGTAATCCTAAATGTATTTTAACAGCCCCTATAACTACCTTATTAGTGACAAAGTTAGCTCCTCTCCTTGGGGATTCATGGTTGAAAAGGATTCCATTCGAGACATGAAGGCCGAAAGCTCTTCTGTAGTTTCTAGTAATATTGTAGCCGAAGACTTTAGAGCATCCGTAAGGAGATACAGGGTTCATTAAGGTGGTTTCTCTCTGGCAATTGTCTTCGTCCACAGATAAACCAAACATTTCGGAGCTACTGGCTTGATAAAACTTGGCTTGAGGGCAAGCTCTCCTATAAGATTCTAATACATTTAAGACACCTAACGCATTAGATTGAGCTGTGTACTGAGGTATGTCAAAACTAATTCTAACGTGGGATTGAGCCGCTAGATTATATATTTCATCTGGCTGAATTGCGTCTAATAACTTTTCCATCCCTCCTTGGTCTGATAGGTCTCCATAATAAGTGTTAACTTCATCTAACAAGTGGTATATCCTATTGTCTTGGTTTTCAGAGGTTGAATGCCTTCTGACTATTCCGTGCACCTTGTAACCTAGTGAAAGTAAATATTCAGAAAGGTAAGATCCGTCTTGCCCTGCTATCCCTGTTATAAATGCTGTTTTCATTTTATCTAGTTTGTAGATACGGGTCTACTGAGCCCTTAGGTAAAGAGTCTTTGAAAATATCCATATTTGTTAAATCTGGCCAATCGTTTACTTGCCACTTTCGAGGGGTAGCTTTGATTGCCTCAGGTAGTTTTTCCAAGCCAAGCTTTGCTGTTTCAGGAGTCATATAATAATGATAACCAATATCCGAAATGTTTTGGTCTCGCCAAGGGACGCTTGGATCTCTACCGTCATAGGACATTTTCTTAAGGTTTTTTGCGCTCTCTTGGTCGTCGGTTAAAATCATGCCTCCTCTTCCTAAGCTGAGATGCTTTTGAAATTGAAAACTTAAACTCATGAAAGTATTAGGAATATAACTTCCTTTTTCCCATAAGACAGCTGCGTCTATTACAGTTGGGGTAAGGTAATAATAATCTTTCCAGCTTTCATCCTTCCAGTTTAAAGCAATATTAAGTTTTTTTGCTAGAAAAGGTATCGATATATAGGTTCGTTTCGGAACAGAGATGCTAAACGCACTCTCTTTCCTAAGGCAAAGCTCTACACCATGAGTGCAGCTATCCACTGCAACTCCGTATGAAGCTCCGAAAAAAGATGCAACTTGATTTTCAAATTCTTTTACTGTTTCAAAACTCATTTTATAGCTTCTACATTTAAAGATATTATTGTTCCGTTCTCTTTGTCCATGTGAGGTAAGTAAGATTGAGAGTGATCATCATAGTTGGAATGGCTAGTTGATCTCCAGTCATAAGGGCTTACTTTTAAAAAACCACACTCTGATAGAAGTAAAGATTTAAGGCTTTTGAAATCGTAAGTTGTTTTATGGTAAATGGTCTCACTCGACATTTTCATTTTACCATACAAAGGCCCAAGGAAATTTTCTAAAGGGTATCTCTTTATCAAGTATAAAAAAGCCATCTGCCCAAAATCAGGAACGGCTATTCTTAAGACTCCTCCTGCTTTTAATTTAGATTTCCACTCCTTAATTATATTAACAACCTCTGCTCTGTCAAAATACTCAATTAAATGACTAGCGTATATTAAATCTACGGAATTACTTTCATACGGAAGGTTAAAAATATCTTTATAATCTAAGTGTGAATGGTCCCCTCCGTCTATGTGAACCCAATCTTTTCCAAAATTTCTCTTTCCGCACCCTAAATTAATTTTAATCATATAAAAGTTTTATCTAGCTCTTGGCCTTCATAAGGCCCAGTCTTATATTCATAAACAAGAGTGTCGTTTTCTAAACTTGTGTAATTATGCCCACCTTCTAGGGTAAAAGAAGCGTCTCCTCTTTCCAAGATAGGCTCTTCGATAACAGAGTTGTCTAAATCATATAACGTACATTTGACTCTACCTTCTATTACTATCCAACTTTCTTGAGCTATAACATCTCTTTTTCTGTTTTTCCATATGTGCTTATGAGCCTTGAAGGTCTTATCTTTTTGCATATTAAGAAGAGCGCATTGCAAAAAATTCTCTTCCGAAACTACATCCGTACGACCAGCGGTTAAATCAGACTTCCTTACAATGATATGAAGAAGTTTATCTGGCTTTATTTTTGAGTAAATTTTTTTCATAGTTCTAATTGAATTTTATTTTTTCTAAAGCAAGTTAAAGAGCTTTCTTCTGTACAGTTAACAATATCAACGTTTTGAGATTTTGCAAAAACAGATAACGCTTGCCAAGCTGGTCGATGGAAAAGATTTGCTTGAGGGAAGTTGTATTTATCGCCTTCTCTTTGATAGTCGTCGAAAAAGTAATTAGGGTTTTTAGAGGGAGTTTCCTTCATTACTAAAGCGTTGCCTTCTAAAGAGGCTCCAGTTACCACTTCTTTATATTTACAATCTGCGCCAATCAAAATTATCTTTTTATATCCCAAGCAAACTCCTACTTGGCAGCAATTAACACCCGTGTTACCTCCATAGCCAAAAGTCTGAAAGCTTGCAGAAAAGTCTCCTATGTTTCCATTAAGAGATAATACTGTTAGTTTATTGGAATCTGATATTTTATTTAGTAAGAATACTCTTTCTATAGGCGAGTCTTCTATTAATTTTTTGTATTCACCCTTATGGTTACTGGTAACTCTATAATCGAAACAGCCAAAATATTTAGGCCAGAAATCATTTTTGTAATAATACCTGTATGCGGCATTCATGCCTATAATATCGTGCCCTCTTAAAGAGTCTAAATCTATCTCCTTTAGGGAAGGGCCGTTGCACATTACTATTAAGGGCTTATTCATAATTTTTTAAATGCAGATCCTTCAAGTTTGCCTCCTAATTTTTGCTCCATATCCAGTAGTACAGTTTGGCAATTAGGGTTTCCGTCCTCAAATGTTCTTACTAAGTCAGCAGCTTCACCATGTAGCTTCATGTTAAAAAGAGTTATCGCAACATTCGCAAGAACTTGGTCAGGAAAACATTTAAGGCTTTGACACCAGTTTTTATTTTTAGCAAAAGCTCTTTTATTGCAAGATCTACCTATGCTTGTGTACCTTGGGTCGTCGTGAAAAACTACAAGATTAGGATTGTGAGATATTTTATATTTCTCTCTGCATCTTTTAGAGAAATCTGTATCTTCATTATGCTTTTCTTCGCCTTCTTTTAGTTTTTCATTAAGAGAGGAGTATATAGTAAAAGACTCGTTCCATTTAAAAGAATCCCACACTTCTTTTTTCATTATCCACCCTGTTCCGCCGGACATGTATAGGTGGTCATCTTCTTCATCGGGATTTAGCATTCTATGCCCTTTAGTAGGACTAAGGTAGCAAGCGTGATCCCAAAAGCGAGTTCCGTCTGGAGAAAAAACTCTCGGAGTTAAAATATCAAAACTACCTGTCTTCTTAAGGTCTTGAAGCCAAGTGTATGAGAAAATAATATCATCATCTGATACTACCAAATAATCCATTGAAGATTTTTCCGCAGCTCCATTCCTCATTTTAGATAGGTTCCCAGTAGAGGCAGCGTCAGAGTCTAGATTAAATAATAGTTTAGAGATTAAGAGTTCTGAATTAAAAATATTTATACCATTAGCTTTGAATAACTTCTCATACTTTTCAGTTTCGCCACTAAGTATTACTTCATAATCGTCGGATTTGCTATTACGAAAATTACGGTCTATAGATAGTATTTGATTTACTATCGAGCGATTTTTTTTACCGTCAGTTATGATTATAAAAGAAATATTCACAGCTTACTTTAAGATAAACTCTTCCAACTCTGACTTTAAAATCTCTTTTTCTGATGAGTAGTCTTCCAGTTTGTAAGATTTCATAATCTTTTCTTGAACGTATTGATCAACGAAAACAGACTCCATGCCCCTGCTAATTGGCCTTAAAGGCATGATGCAAAAAGTGGGAATTTTTTGAGACGAAGAGACAGTTTTAAAAGAGCTAAAGGTCCCTATAAATTTTTTACAGTATTTAACTAAGTTTATTGTTGTTAAAAGATCCGACCCACAAGCCAGCCTAATGTTAGGTTTATTGGTGTTTATTTCAGAAAGCTCACTTTTTCGCCCGAAAATCAAAAAGTTAAAATCATAAGATGTTATATTATCAACAACTTCACTGGGCATGGAAATATCTGGTATATCAAATGATTGATACATTTTCTTCGAAAAATCACTGATAAACGGATGGATTCCGATAATAGGCTTTTCCTCCTCAAACGAATCGATTAAAGAAGAAGCTAACTCCTCTTGAGTAAATCCAAACTGAAAAGAAGTATAAAAAGACTTAGAAACATCCGTAATATTCTCTTGGTTCTCAGAAGCATGATCTTTAACCATTTGCTCTACACTAGCATCATGAGACTCCTCATCTTGGTAAAAATAATAATGTACATTTTTACAATTATAGAAATCAAACAATTGTTTAACGTCAGGGTTATGAGTGTGAACTAAATATTCCTTTTCAGGATTGTTTTTAAAATACCATAAAGACTGACATACGTCTTTTAGCCCTCCTCTGACATAAGTTTTTTTATCTAATTGGACATGCTCCGCCTTCACATTCGATTCCATCTAAAGTTCCTCCTGTAATGTTAATGTTTGAAAGTGGTTTGACTTTTGCCTTCGCTTGATTATAGGTTTTTTCATCTATCTCCTGATATGGAGCTTGTTTAAACCCGTGCTCTTGGCGAAGTAAAAAGCTAACACTCTTAATATTGTTTTTGTAATTGTCTTTAAGCCACTTTTTTAATTCTTCTAACTCTTCTGGAGAATAGTAAGCCGTAACACTAACGGCGTTGTCGCTCCAAGTCTCTTGTAGTTTCTTTACTACATCTAATTGTTTAACAACACCCATATTGGAAGCAAGGATGGCTCCACTTGGGGTCTCACATGGAAAATATACAACAATAGTATCATGATTTTCTGATCCGTCAAAATTTAATAAATATTCTGTTTTATAGCCGAGATCTCTACAGATTTGGACTAGCGAGTCGCTGCTACTCATACGTACAGTCCTTAAATAATACTTAGAATAAGCAGGGTGAACACCCGGAGTAGACCCTCCTAGAAGGCTAAGTGTTCCAGAAGGTTTAACAGTAGTCAATTTGATGCTTTCTGGCCAACCACGCTCTTTACTCCATTTTTTATCAAATTTTCTTAGCTCTTCATAACACTTATCTAACCAGTCTACTTTATCAAGAGATTGACAAATTCCGGTCACTCCCATTCCTAAACGCATGTTTTTATGAACAATATCGTTAGTTTCTTCGTGCAAGAAAGGTAGTGAGGAAATAGCCTTTTGAGTTTTGTAAAGGAGTTGAGCGCACTCAATTAACTCTTTCTCTGATTCTATATTATTTAAGTAAAGTTCGCATAAATTACAGCATTCGTAATCCGCTAAACTAATCTCTCCGCATGGATTGGTGCCTACTACATTATCAACTTTTGTAGGGTAAATATCGGAGTTTTTCATAAGACCATCTTTTAAGCGGCCATATTTTCTAGAAAGAGGCAGGTTGAAAAATCCGTAAGGCTCTCCATTCGCAAACCCAGTCTTCTTGTTTATTTCATATCCATTTTTCCAAAACTCTTCCATCAAATGCGAATAGTCATCTACGTAAAGAGTGTTGTTACTCATAGCTCTCCAGTTAGGAACGTTGCCTGAGCCCCAGTTTTTAGCTCTTAAATAAAGAACGTCATCAGGATCTCCAAGGGCAATTTCCGCAGACCTACGAACATTTCCAGCTACAACAACGCTACCAATAATATTGCAAATATCTAAAACGTCCAAGGACCTGAGTTTTTTACCCTCTCTAGACTCAAAGACTTTGCATATTTTTTTAACGCCTTCTACAAGAATAGCTGGACCACTAGCTTTCCCTCCAAACCCTTCGATTTTTTCTCCTGCGCCCCTAATCAAAATAGTGCTATAGGAAAAGCTTTTACCCGTATTAAAAAAAGCGTCTAACAAATGCTCAAGGAGTTTGACCCAGCCTTCTCTAGAGTCAGGAACTATAAAGTCAGCGTCTTTTTTGGAAATGTGATTAATGTTTACGTCTTTTTTAATCCTAGGTAGTTCGTGAACGTCCTCTCTTCTTATGCTGTAACCGACTCCTCCTCCAAGCATTAAATTCTCAAACAGGAAAAGAAAAGCTTTTGGCTCTTTCATACTGGTAAACCAGCAATTGAGAAGAGAGTTAGCTCCGAATCTATCTACGGTAGAAGTGCCTAACTGCCACAGCATTCTACCTGCAAAATTACATTTAAGATTGAAAACTAAATCGTAAATGCGCTCCATTTCTTTTTTAGTATATTTAGCTCCAATTTTTTGAGCCCCATTAACGCACCTCTCTACAGTTTCAAACCATTCTTCACTTTGGCCGTTTTCCTTCAGTCGAGCATAAGTTCTCTTATAAACAATATACCCTAACCCGTTAAATCCCCATTTAGGTTGTTTATTTTTGTACTTATTAACAAACTCTTTAGACAGTAATTCCATGATGTTTCTTATTATTGTTTTGTTGCGGCATTTAGTCAATATTTATCTTAGGCATTTCAGAAGGAGTAACCTTAGCTTTATACTTCATGCCTTTACGTTTTTGTGAGTATTTAGATTCGGCTTTATCCCTGACGGGGTCAGACCCGTACATTTTTTCTCTTTTTTCACTAAGTTCTTGAGAATAGTCCCAAATTTCGCCTAAAGTACCTTTCATCTTACCTGTTTTCTCTACAAAAGCTTGCGAGGAATTTGGATCAATGCTTTCGTCTATCATAGCATTTGGAATGGTGAAGATTCTTTCAAATTTCACTCCGTCTTCTGAGTAGTCATGGCTATCATTCATAGCTTGAACTGTTTGAACAATTTCTCCAGTATTTGGGTTTTTAAATAAATATATTGGCATATTAAATAAGAGATATTAAGTTATCTGCTAGTTTAGAGTAAGTAAAGTCTGTTTGAATTTTTAATCCGGCTTCATTAATAGGATTTTTTTGGTGTCTTTCGATTGCTTGTTCGCAACCAGCTATAAAATTATCCTCATCAAAATCAAAAATATTACCTTGGTTAAATGGCCCGCCTTTCACAAAAAACTTATTATCATAAACTTCTATTTTACCGGAAGGCTCTAATAAAACTGAGTTTTCAGAAGTAGCCCATTCTTTATAGGCAGTTGCGTTTAACATAACAGCATGCTTACCTAAGCCAACAGAGTGAAACTCTGGAAGACCCCAGCCTTCGCCACCCGACATTCCTATTACGATGTCGCCAGAGTTTAAGTAGTCGTTGTAAACTGCGTTTTTCGGCATAAACTGCATAAATGTTACATTAAAAATATGCTTGTTACCTAAAATTTCAGAATATATAGACTTGAGTTGATTTTGGTCTTTGTAAAAAGGATTGTGCAAAGAGCATTGCAGAGAATATTTTTTGTTTTTACCAAATTTCTTAATCCACGCCTTTATTACTTTAGCATGATTCTTTCTTTTTTCGAATTTACCACATAGGTTGAAGGTTATCCTACCATCGTCGAAATATTGTTTATTAATTTTTTTAAAATGTAAGCTATCAAAGCCTAAAGAGCATAAAGTTGAGTTTAAGTTTTTTTCTTTAAATACTTTTTGAGTAAACTTGGAAGTAACACACAGCTCACTTGAGGAGGCTATGTTAGCTTCTGCATTTGTTAAGGAGTCTGTCTCATGAAAAGTAAGTAGAATTTGCCTGTCCGAATAAGTTCTCCATGAGTCGTTTATATGCCACAGTCTTAAGACAGTATTGTCTCTTGAATGCTTAACAGGAGCGATGTTTATCCCTGACTTGATCCAGTTTAAGAATTGAGGATCAAAATCATAAGCTGAAGGATCGACATTACCGTCTGCAAAAATAGCAGGGCGTAGTCCTTTTTTATAGAACTCGTACAAAAGGTTAAACCCTACTTGACCAAAGCTTAAATTGTTAAGTGGTAATTGGACGGAAAAAGACATAAGATATAAACGTAAGCATAAAAAAACCTACCTAGTAGTTATAGGTAGGTTAAAAAGAATTTCTATCTTTTTTTACAATACATCGCCGTCAGCGGAATTTCCCTGTTGAGAGTAGGAGCCGCTTGTTGCGTTTGCAGTTTGATTGCGTGGGGGAGAGTTGGTTTTATTAGATTCGTAAACTCTCCAATCGGGAGCCCTTTCGTTCTTAGAATCTTTATTAGGGAAGACTACGAGGTCTAATCTCATTTTCTTTCCGTCTACCTCGGTTTCGATATGGCCAGTCATGTATTGAGAGTTATCTCGACTGCTGGTTTTTACCCAGAAGGCACCTTTTTCTCTTTTGCTCCAATTACTTTCGTTTTTAGTATCAGTCATGTCATTATAGTATTGCGTTAAATATTAAAAAGTCAAACAAAATCGAAAAAATTATCACTAGACACTTTAGCTCTCAGTAGAGGTTTTGTTTTTTCGTGCAAATTAATCGCTGTTTGAGTGCTTACTCCTACTTTTTCTGCTACTTTATCCCAAGTGGCGACTTTCCTGCCTCCTGAAAAATATCTAGCTTCATAAACTTTTCTCACTCTATCGTCTTTTAAAGAGCTAAGTAAAGAAAGAAGATACGCTACAGTATCATTTTTTTTATCAACAGTGTAAACCTTAACGTTGGCGGCTTCGTCAATATCCTCATGTTCAAAAATACGATTTTTCTTAGAATAATTAATTAAATTTAAAACATGATATCTAGAGTAATTACAGAACCATGTTGAAAACTTCGTTTTCTGCTTCGCATTAAAGGTTTTTATAGCTTTGAATAAAATAAAATCTTTTTCTACGTCAATATCTTTCTTACTCATTCCAGACTTATACAAAGGAGCTGAGTACTTTAAGATAACTTTGTAATAAAACCTAGAGTAAAGATCTGATAATTTTTTAAAACTGTCGTTACAGTTGTTATTTATAACCTTTTGAAGTAGAGTTATGACTTCTGATTCCTTAATATTTTTCATACATTTTCCTAAAACTTCGGAAGCAGTCATCGCCTTTAAGATTTTCCCTTGAGTTGGGTAAGCAATAGCATGTCAACTGAGACAAGATATTGAAAACTCTCAGGTAAAGATAAACCCAACTAAACCCGCTTCAGTCGTCGCATCCCCGGCTTTCGTTAGTCCGTGTAGCTCGCTGAGTCAGTTGGCTATGGTAGTTTGTCGCTATGGTGAATGACTTCTTTTTTGACAGCCATCGCCTTTTCCCTTTGAGGGGGATGAAGTTTCTAGCATTTTACATAGGGGCCTTTTACGACGCCGCTTCTCCCGAACTAACGCTGAGATCTCTCTCAACCACCTATGGTCTTTTTACGGGCTTGTTGTCTCTTATGTGTTGAGATGGAGGGCTTCTCCAAATGAGCGTGGTATCGCTCCAGCTACCTTTTCACCGCAATCAAACTATCCTAAAAGCATTGTCCGTTTTCCTTTAAAGTCAAGCGCTTTCTTTGATATTTTCTTCTGAGGCTTTCGAGGCTATAACAAGTAGATTCTGCAAGTCTCTCTCTGTTAATTGCTTAGGATCGCATTTGTCAGAATTATTACCAACGATATCGCAGACATTATTTATTACACTTGAAATTCCTGCCGCTAAGAGATAGTTAACTTCTATCTGTTGCTCAAAAGTTTCTAGAGGTTTAAATAGAACCCATATCTTTTTAGATTGAATTTCTGTTGATTTTAGAATTTTAGACTCCTCTAGCTCTTGTAGAGCGCATTCGAGAGAGGCTTTTTCTAATAGATCATTTTCTGAAATAGAGATAACGTCTCGAAAGTTATCTTCGAAGGTAAAAGATGTTTTACTTGAAAAATAGTCATTTAGTTTTTCAAAAGATTCTAAAACTGTCATATATAAAATATTATTAGTAATTCGAAAAAAACAAATTTTAATTGACTTTTCTTTCCTAGTATCAATAATTACTTTGTGAAGGTTAAAATAAAGCTTTTGTCGAAAGACGCTAAGATTCCAACTAGAGGATCAGATCAAGCTGCTGGATATGATTTATATGCTGCTCAATTTGGGGAAGTTGACCCTTTAAAAAGGGGATTGTTTAAAACAAACATTTCAATAGGGATACCTAAAGGGTATTATGGTAGAATAGCTCCAAGATCAGGGTTAGCTTACAAAAACGGAATAGACGTAATGGCTGGAGTAATAGACTCAGATTACAGAGGTGATGTGGGTGTGATTTTATACAATACAGGAGCAGATATATTTAAAGTGAATAGTGGAGATCGTATTGCTCAATTAATCATAGAAAAATGTCATGTGGCAGACTGGGATTTAGAAGGCGATCTTTCAGCCACAGAAAGAGGAGGCGGGGGGTATGGACATACTGGAAAGTCTTAAGTTTGCAGCTGCAGTAAGCAGTGTTATATTTTTATTACTTGAGACAGAGGTTGTTATTGAGTATGGTGAGCTTTTCGGATTAAAAAAATATTTAAATTTAGGCGAGTATAAGTGTCATAGAATACAAAACCCGACAGATAATTACTTTTCTTTTTTAAGGCATTCTAATAATTGTTTTTTAACTAGGTTAATTTCGTGCCCTTATTGCATAGGTTTCTGGGGGTGCGCTTTGTCTGGGTTTTATGAGTGTAATGTATTAGTAACTTATTTTTGTTACATCGTTTTCATTAAAATAATCATACCTAAAAATGAGTGACCCAGAAAGAATCCTTGAAGTCAAAGACGGATTGCATTTTTGCCATTTGCTAGCTGAGATTCCTCAAGTTATAGCAGAGAATGCTTTTCTAGAAAAATTCTTAGATAGTTGCTATAACGCTACTGCAGGATGTAACTGCAAAAGAAAAAATAATGTAAAAAAATTAGAATCAGATTTTATTTCATTGTTTTCCAAATTAAACGAAAAACAAAAGCAAATCATATCTGACATTTTCGGTGACACTTATTCAAGTGTTTATTTAAAATTATCTACTAATGAAAAGATTAAACTGAAATGAACTTAGCTAAAATAGAAGTTAATAAAAAGTTAATTGGAAAAACCATTAAAGTTGTAAGCTCTGAAAAAGAATGGACAGGTCAAGTTGTTGGAGTAGAGGACGAAAACACTTTTTCGGTAGCGAATGGTAAACAATTAGTAATGGTGGATATTTTTGACATAAGATCTTTGGATTAGGTGTAATAAATTACATGCCGATTCCGAAACCAAAAAAAGGGGAAAAAAGACAAGAGTTTATTAATAAATGCATGAGCGATGAAGCTATGACGGACGAATTCCCTAGCCAAAAGCAAAGAGCTGCTATTTGCTTTAACCAAATGAAAAGAGCGCAAGCTTCTGACGAAAGCTTAGACTGGGAAGATCATAATGATGATATCTTCATAATTTACTAAGCCTTACAAAAAATTAAAAACCTTAATTAATCTTCGCTTTATTCTTTTGCAAATTTTAATACTTATGCACACTTGAGTGCAACATTAGATGAAAATTATTGGTATATCAGGATTAGCGGGAGACGGAAAAGACTCCGTCTGTGACATTTTTGAAAAATTCTTTTCAGGCAAAAATTACGGCTTTAACAGGGTAGCTTTAGCGGACGAACTAAAGAAAGAATGTAAAAAAGCTTGTTTAGCTTTATTCGGAGTAGACCCTACTTGCTGTAGTAGAGAAGAAAAAGAAAAAATAAGAAATTACTTAGTCTTCTATGGTAAGGTATGGAGAGAGAACTCTAAAGGAGAGCATTGGACAGCTAGAGTCTTACGTGGTATAAAGAAGAACAGGAGACGGAAGATGATTTTTTGCATACCAGACATAAGGCATGCTAGCTATAACAATGACGAGTGTCAGTGGGTGAAAAATAACGGAGGAATACTTGTCCACGTTAGGAAATTTAGCTTTAAAGATCAAGTCGTTCCTTATAAAGGCTTTAAGTCTGAAAGAGTATATTCTCGACCAGTAAATCAAGAAGAGAAAATAAACGATCCAAAAGTAAAAAAGAAGGCTGACTTTATTTTAGAGTGGCCCGATATATCCCCTGCTACCCCCCAACAAAGCGAGCAGTGTGTCAATGCAGCAAAAGAAGTCGCAAAAAGAATTTTTGACACATTTACTGTGAAAAAATGACACAATAAAGTTTAAAAAACCGGAAAAATAAGGGTTTTTTATGGCATGGCAAGTGCTATTTAAGCTAAGTATGTCAAATTACACTTATTATCGAGGTCAAGTTTACAACACTGACGGAATGAGCTCAAGAGCTTCAGAACTACCTTACGAATGGAACGAGAAAGACAACAGCCTAAGTTTAGAGTTAGATATTCCGGGGTTTTCGAAAGACGAAGTTCAGGTGAGCTCCAAGCTAGGGGTGGTCTCTATCAACGGAAGTCCAAAAAAAGACAGTAAAAGAGAGAAGTTTAAGCTTTCTTTTAAGATGCCATCCGTAGCGGAAGAATCCTTGGCTAAAGCAGAACTAGCAAACGGAGTACTAAAAGTCGTAATTCCTAAAAAAGAAACAGCGACATTAAAACAAATTCCTATAAAAATTTCTTGACTTTTCGGCTAATCTAGTAATATATTTAACATATGGAATATAACATTACCGTATCAGAAGACAGGACAGGCAATATTTCAGTCACTAATGTAGACAAAATTGTTAAGGTAAACCAATACAAATCAAACTCCCATCGGCTACCTAGCCGCACCTTTTCTGTTGCTAGACTAGAAAGCAACCCGAAGGTTCGAGCAGCTCGAAAGACCAAGCAGAGCTCTAAAGCTAGAACTAAAAAGCGATGACTAAAGGGGGTTTCGGCCCCCTTTTTTTTTGCATGCGATATGGATTTCAATGCTAATGAAGAAAGCTCAGTTTTTTTTATAAAAGAGTCAAATAGGGTGATAAAACTGTATAAAAAATGCGAAGATCCAAAAAAGAAAGGTCTTTTAAAAGCTCAACTTGTAGAGATCAAGCACAGGCTTGAGTTTTTAAATAAACAAGATAACGAAAGCGAGTTTTAAAGGGAGGTTTGTCCGTAGGGTAAACCATTCCTCAAATAACCTCCATACCTAGAAGGGTGACGGCCTCGAACAATATCGTCTCCTACAACCTGCTTAGGGTTGGTAGACTTAGTTCTGTAAGCGTTAATCAAGTAGCGAAGTTCGTCTTCTTCTTGTTTTTTTTCTGAGGTTACAGCTTTTACTATTTGAGTTTTGTTTAATCTTTTAACTTTACTATCTTGATCTTGCACTTCAACGACATCGTCAGAATCTATCGCTGTTAGTTTAGATCTAATTATAACGGAGTATCTATGAACAACATACATTTTTTTTAATATTGCAACTGCGTCGATATTAATTTCAGTATTAGTTGTTGAGTCACCGTCTCCGTCATCAGTATCAACAATTTCAAAACTATCATTTAAAGCAAAATTTTCAAAAATCATACTGTTAAGTTTACCGATACTAGCACGAACCCAATATGATATCGCAGAAACACTAAGATCAGCAGGTTCTCCTAAGTCCATGTAAATTTCATTTGCTATATCGGCCACTTTCATACTTTAATAATTACACTAAATAATTTACGTTAATTAAAATAATACGACTATAAATAGGAATATGGCTTACAAAAAATTCAGTAAAGCTCTTCATGACGAATTTGATGACGCAGGAAGACAGGTAGTAAAAAAATTTCTTACCAAGAAAGGCTACGAAGTAAAAGATAATGAGAATAAATACGCAGTTGATCTAGTAGTTTTTAAAAATAACAAAAAAGTAGCTTATGCTGAAGTCGAAATTAGACCTGCTTGGAAGGGCGCAAAATTTCCATATGAAGATCTAAACATACCCTACAGAAAGAAAAAGCTACTTAACAACACTATGAAAACGTTATTTTTCTCAATTAATAATGAAAAAACCCACATGTTCTGGTGCAACGCTAAAACAATTCTCGCTTCTAAAACAGCATTTCTTAGCAATAAATACGTAAAAAACGAAAAATTCTTCAAAGTGCAGTTGGAGGATTTAAAATATGAAAAAATCTAGCCCATGCATAAGAGTTTGCAAGATTTCGAGGGGTAAATGCACAGGTTGCGGCAGAAAAATCGAAGATATTAAAAGATGGCATGAATACTCTGAAGAAAAAAGATTAGAGATTATAACGAAGCTCACCTAGAATATAGTGTAAATAAAATAACATATGAAGAAATTCATTCTACCATTACTAAGTATTATTGTTTCAGCTAGCATCGCTACGGCTGAAGATCAATCTAAACTCAAAGCAAGCGTAAACGCAGGTTACACCTCCAATTATATCGTAAACGGTTTGGCGAAAACTGGGTCTCAGGCATTTGCTGGAGTCGATATCAGCACTGAATACTACGGCGTCAACACTTATGTTGGAGCTACTGTATTAGACGCTGGAACTGGACTAGATGAACTACATGCTAATGTAGGCGTAGGAAAAAGCGTAAACTTATTTGAAACTTTTTCTTTAAAAGCTGATGCTCAAATTTTTCAGCATCAAGTTGCAGTAGGTGCAAATTCCACAGAAGGAAGGCTTACCCTTGCGTTGGATAACAAATATATCACTCCATACGTAGTAGGGACTTATGATTTGGATGTAGCAAATCGTGGGTATTCGCAAAGAGGTTATATTGTCGGTCTTAAAAGGAGCTTCGACGTATTTGGGGTTTTTAATTTAACCCCTTCTGTCGAGTATGGTCAGATGACAGATTATGAAACTACCAGCGTAAAGCTAGATGCATCAAAAGTTCTTTGGGATAAATTAGAAGTCTTTGGTCAAGTAGGCTGGTTCGACAATAATTTTGATATTGTTAATTACAATTTTGCTACAGAACAGTTCATTGGAGATGTTGCTGCTACCGCTGGTGTGCGGTGGAATTTCTGATTTGATGGGTTTTTGCCAATGGAAACCTCCTGATGTAAGGCTAATCAGAATTCTGGCGCTAAAATGGTAACACATTACCGACCTTTACGGGTTTTGGCGGTATTAGAAACAAGTAGTAAAAATACAAAGCGGTCCCTGCGTAGCGGGGGCTGCTTTTTTTATGTAGACTTTAAATATTTTGTGTAATAATACCTACAATGTCAGCGCCATTAGATAAGACTAGAATAGGATTCGGGGATTTGGACAATTTTTTAAAAATTGCTCCAATTATAGGGCTAGCTATTTTAGCTTACCTACAAACATTGTTTCCAAGTAAAATTGAATTTGACAAGTTAGAAGAGCATCTTATCCAAATGGATAAGAAAATAACAGAGATCTCTGTTTTGCAGCAATCAACTTCAAATAATTCTATTAAAATATCAAATATTGACGAGAGAGTCCGTCAAGTAGAAATTGATTTAGTAAGAACACTTGTAGAAAAAAAGTAAATGAAAGAGCCAATAGGAGATACTACTAATTTCGGAATAAACCTGAAGTGGCTACTGCAACTTATTATAGTTTCGTCTATTGCAGTATGGGGGTATTTTGAGCTAGTATCTAGGATTTCTCAGGCAGAGATAAATATCTTAAGAATGCAAGATGATGTGCTTATGAATAGTGCTTTTAGAGTCAAGTGGCCTTTAGGAGAGCTTGGTGCATTACCAGATGACGCAGAGCAAAACCTTCGGTTAAAATATATGGAAGCCGATATTCAAATACTCAAAGCAAGAGTAGATGATTTAAGAATAAATAGTTCATATTTAAATAAAAATTAAAGTATCATTCAATAATATTAAATATTGATATGGAAGAACCCGTAGACATAAAAAATGCTGTAGAACATTTAATAGGTGAATACGGTTGGATGTTTATTATTGGTTTCGTTGGTATAATGTTTCAATCAACTATTAAGAGTCTAGCGGCTTCATTAGCTGTATTCTGCGGTGGTGACTATAATACAGATGATGTTGTATTTATTGACGGACGACCCGGTCGTATAATTAGAGTTGGCTTACTTAAAACCGTCTTCTTTGTTTACAACGTGGTCGATGGTAAGATAGTAAGTGGTAATAAACTCGTTATTCAAAACGAGGCATTAAGTAAGATTAGAATTGAAAAACCATTATCTGAAATAGATCTTACTAAAATTAAAAATTAAACTATATGCTTCCATTTTAAAAACTGGAATAGTAAAAAACTGAAAGCTCCGGTAGACAAAGTCCATTTAGTAAAACCTTTCGGGGTTATCATTTGTTTTTCAGGATTTGTTTTTTCATCTACGTATCTAATGAATCTATTATCCACTTGAGCTCTTTCAGGAGTCACTATTCTTTTATCAGACTTTTTGACCCCTCTAATAGTCGAGCAAGAGCAAAGAAGAATAACTGCTAATATTAAAATGATACGTTTCATGACGTTTTAACCACAGAGCTACCAAAATAAAAACCTACTATAGCGGTAAGAGTTTGCCTCACTTCTGGTATCATTAAATAACCATCTACTCTTACGAAATAATTTTCCGTTCCCCCTCCGAATAAACCAAATAAAAATGATTTTTTAGTTTCAGTTATTTGCACATAAAGAGGCTCATTTAAAAGAGCTAAGAAGAAAGGGGCAATAATGACCCCAAACAGCGTAGAGATAACTATAAGTCTTCTTACCCATTTGCCACCATCGACAGATACACGTTCTACGGCAGCGTTATGAGCGTCTTCATTGGCTTTTTGCGTCTTTAGGGCCATCTTAAGCATTTCTGCTTTTTCTCTAGCTCTTTGAGCCATAAACTTAAACACAAAGCCTGTAAGACTCCCGAACGCCATAGAAATTAATTCTGGAGGAATCATATTAAATAATTACACTTACCGCAAAGATGCCTGTGTAAAATCTTAAATGAAAAAGGTTTTAAATAAAATTAAAAATTATACGGAGTTTATAATATTAATAGCAGGAGCAATTTTCACTTTTAAATTTGGGCTTCTTTCTGTATTGGGTGCTATTTCTATAATTTTAATCATAGAAAGTGCGTTTGTGAGGAAATAAAAAGCGCCCCGGAGGGCGCTTTAGTTTTTAAATAGAGTGAGTATCATGCTCACCAAGCCCTGATGGGGGGTGAGGGTGAGGGTCTCCGCTAGTAGGAAAAGGAAAATTAGACACGGGAACTGGGTGATCGATAGAGCCTGAAACTCTTTGCTGCAACGATTCGAACCAATTGTTGCCCGAAGCGAATTCATTACAGATGGCATCTAAATTTCCGGTTAAAAATTCGTAAGAAATACATGGGTTAAACCCGGTGCTACCGTCTATATATTGACTTGCAGTAGTTGAGGTCTCAAAACTGTCCTGACCGCTGAAAGAACAAGACATTCCAATAACTAAAGAGTTAATTCCTGTTTCTAGAGAGTTGTCCCAAGAGGGATCTAACCTAACAAAGTCGAATGAATAGTTTCCTGAAATATGTGACATAGTTTTCCTTTTATTCTTGCTTAAAATACTAGAGTGATCTACACTACCTTTAATACTAGTAGTATACTAATATTACACCTAAAATTCTAAAAATTATGATTAGAGAGTTTTTTTTTACTAAAAAAGATAAGTTAAAGCCAGAGGGCGTTAAAGTTCACATAACTTCAATGGAAATTTTAGATATTCATTGGGATATTTGGTATGATAGTTTATCGAAAGCTCAACAGCATTCGGAAATCGTTAACGCAGATAATTGCATTAAAGATTGGGCTCAAAAGAATTCAGCAGAGGAAATTTTATGAAAACAGAGGATAGTAAAGCAGGCATGGATTTATGTGTAATTTGCGGCGAGAGAACAAACGAACCTAAAGACAGGAATATCTCTCTTAGGTATTATTACATAGAAGGGGCTGGTCAGTTGTGCCAAAAGTGTTTTTTCGAGTCAAACCAAAATTTTAAATCATGAAATACAAACAACAAATATTATTAAAACATAAATACGGAATAACAGCTCAATGGATTAGTGATGATTTTAGCTCGACAGCTATAGCAACTTATCAGCAGTTTGAGATTAAAACAAAAAATACAGATGGAGAAAGCGTTATTGTCAAAAAATGGGCGCTTACTAATTGTAGCGGTCCATGGACCGGGGTTAGTAATGACGGTAAGAGTCTAGCGACTGTTTCCGGCTACGAGAGAGTCAGAAATCATATCGCAGGAGAAGCGAGCCTTATTCTAACTGCTATTAGTGCATACATAGGAGGTAAGAAAACGATTCAATCTTGCTGGAAAGGGGAAATAATTGGCCTGTTTGAGGACCCAGACATGTTCATTAAGGACAAGCAAGCTGAATCGGAAGCTGCTAAGATTTTAACTGCAGAGCAAGACATGCTTGAAGGTGTATATTAATCAGCTAATTAAGAATTTTATCGTGAAGCTGGACGTATTTAATATTAAACAAAAGAAAGATGGATCTGTATCTTTCGAGGTAGACTACGATAGAGAATTTAAAAAAGATTTTGAACGTAAATTTAAAAAACGCTTGACAAAAAAATCTTTAACAACATATATTCTACAAGCTGTAGAAGATCAATTAGAAAAAGAAAGATATGGAAAATAAAAAAGTATTATTATGGTGGTTTTTATATAACCTAGTAGGAGCTTTAGCAGGCGCAGCTGTTGGATTTATAGGGGGCCTCACTGGAGGGATCATAGCAGCTGTATCAGGTGCACCTGAAGGATTTGAAGCTTTGATATTGGTTCCTGTTATTATTGGCGCTCTAATTTGCAACTTCTTCGTCTTTAAATGGGCGGTAGGGAAAATTCTTGATTAAAAAAGTTACTCAAACGTAACAGAACTTTTTACTCATATCCTGTAATATACTTACGTGAGGATATTATCTCTACTCTTAATGACTTGGGCATACTCTGGATTAGCCCAAGAATCTAAAAACTGGGACATATTCAACAAAAACACTTTGTATGAGAGCGATAGCGGCTTCATCAGAGATGTTAAGTTGA